>Ga0209711_10000506_pt1 | contig 39726 bp, 37 predicted proteins | sample ArcticOcean_MG_C_7_FD_187441 | JGI IMG/M metagenome (GOLD analysis project Ga0209711, IMG submission 187441) | Marine microbial communities from western Arctic Ocean - ArcticOcean_MG_CB11_88 (SPAdes) (version 2) | ecosystem: Environmental > Aquatic > Marine > Oceanic | place: Arctic Ocean...
GACAAAGCGAGGCCAGCCCGGTTTGTCTTCAGTGGGCATTCTCTCCTGCATCCTCCACCTGTCGCTGCGACTCTTCAATCCTCTCTTGATTCTCCGACTGCTGGCGTTCCATATTCTCTATGATTTTCTGAATTCCCCCATCTGTTGCATTAAGCACGAAAACGACGAATCCAATCGTTACGAGAGAAAGCAAGCTCCCAATATATCCACAGATGAGGCCAGCCAAAGCTAGGCCCTTTCCCCCAACAGGATTCTGAAGTTCCGCGATTTTTTTCATCGCCATATGCCCACAAATCACCGCTGGAATTCCAAAAATAATTCCAACATATATGCAGCTTGAAACTAGCGCTAGAATTCCAAAAACCAAACTTGCAATCGCCAATCCACTCGTTGCGGGAGCTCCGGTATAAGATGCCGCCACTACCGCTGGATTTGTCTCCGGAGGCGCATAAGGAGATGCCGGAACTACCCCCGAACTAGGAGCTACCACTGAACTCGATGACGAAAGCTCCGCCACTTGTGAGAGTGGAAGCCATTCCGCCATTCCTTCACGCCACACCAAGTCGGTCGGATTCACTTGCCCAGAGGCGATACGTTGACGAAGAGTCGCCTCATCAAAAGGCCCCTCTTGCTGCCCCCCTTTTCCGTAATACCATTCGCCCATAATTACATTCCCATGATTTGATATCCCCCATCAACGTAGATGACCTGACCGGTAATCGAAGCAGCTCCCTCACTCGCAAGAAAGACGCCTGTAGACCCGAGCTCCTTCGGAGTGCAGGAACGCCCAAGCGGCGCATGATCTTCGTAGTGCTTGATCATTGTTCCAAATCCGGAAATCCCGCGAGCCGCGAGCGTCTGCACAGGCCCTGCGCTGATGCAATTCACGCGGATCTTTTTCGATCCCAGGTCAGATGCAAGATAACGAGTGGAAGCCTCCAAGCTCGCTTTCGCTACTCCCATCACGTTGTAGTGTGGGACCACCTTAGCAGCACCATAGTAGGACATCGCTATGATACTTCCACCCTCGGTCATCATCGGCGCAGCACGCTGAGCCAAGGCGACAAGTGAGTAAGCACTAATATCGTGGGAAATCGAATAAGCTTCACGAGTCGTGCTGACAAAGTCTCCTTCGAGAGCTTCTTTGGGGGCAAAGGCGACCGAGTGAAGAACAAGATCGATTTTATCGGTGTGCTTTTTGACGTTTGCGAAAAAGGTGTCGAGCTCTTCGTCACTCGTGACATCGCAAGGATACATCGCGACATCATCACCAAATGTTCCCGCGAGCTGCTCGACATTTCCCTTCAAACGCTCTCCTTGATAATTAAAAATCAAGGTCGCCCCGGCCTCCGCCCAAGCTTTAGCAATCGCCCACGCGATGCTCCGCTTATTTGCGACTCCAAAAACAATTGCGGTCTTGCCGCTCAATGGCTGGTTACTCATCAGCACCAACATCTCCCAGCAAGGCTGCTTTGACAATGCGAAAGACCTTCTACCACTCGGCCGGATCGAGCCCGTAATAATCCTTAAGTTCACTATACACTTCCGGATAGCGCTCCCGAAGCTGCTTTCCCTTTTCGAAAAAGGTCTCCGTCCCAACCGCGAAAAACTCCGCCGGGTTCGTCGCGCCATATTTATCCAAAACTGTGCGTCCCCCCGCGTCCACCCGATCAACAAATTCCTTGTAAGCCTCCCCAAAGGCCTCCGCCCATTCGCGATAGTCCACTTTCGATTTCAAAATTGGAACTCCGGCACTCGCAGGGTTAGCTTGATCCAATTGATGGGAAAACTCATGTAAGACCACATTGCGCCCGTCGCCGGGATCCTCCCCACCTTTCACCACGCTCTTCCATGAGAGAACGATACTACCGGAACTCCAACTCTCACCCAAGCGCACTTGCTCATCACCACTGTGCCCTCTCGCTTGATAGGCTTCGGGATAAATAAGGACGCTTTTCAACATCGGAAAATAGTCGTGTTCACGCCCCACCAAAATCAGGGCCGCCTGAGCCATCACCACCAGCTTCATTTCATCGGTGATCTTTTCTAATTCTCCACAGGCCTCAAAGTTCTTTTCTGCCATGAGAACCTCGATAATTCCCTCTAATCGCTCTCTGACCTCACGTGGTGCTTTCCGAACCAAGCGAGCCTTCTTGCCCAGAACTTTCCAATCGGCATCACTCAACCGAAGTCTGCGCAAATCTTCCCGATCCGCCATCTGCTGCAGACCACGAAACTTCCGAAGTATAACGACAGTCAAAAAAACGCCCCCTACCATGAGGGCTATCCAGCCTAAAGGATCATTCATGATTTTGATTCCATTGTATCAGCTCTTCGTAAGTCACCCCACTTCCACCAAAAAGGTCGAGCGCGCTTCCGATAGTGGCATCGAGCCGACCGCCACTTGCTTCGTTGATCAACCGCAAGTCGTCAAGCCCGCGGACCCCACCGGCATATGTAATCGGGCAGCCGCGCCACTTTCCCAGGAGAGCCACAAGTTCCTCGTCCACTCCGCCACAAATCCCTTCAACATCAGCAGCGTGAATCAAAAATTCGCCACAATAACCCGACAGCTCCTCGATCACCGCAAGAGTAATGGGCATTTCAGTAATCGTCTGCCAGCGATTCATCGCGACCTTCCAACCACCGACAACCTTGCGACAACTCAGATCAACTACAACACGTTCTTTTCCCACCTCTTCGGCAAGCTTCACCAGACGCTCCTTCAGAAAGCGCCCTTCTTTATCAAAAAGCCAGGAGGTGACAATTACCTGCCCCGCGCCCGCAGCAATCCATTCACTAGCGTTCTCCAGTCCGATTCCCCCGCCGATTTGAAGTCCACCCGGCCAAGTAGCAAGAGCCTCGCGTGCGGCATCCTGATTTCCGGGGCCCAATTGGATCACGTGCCCTCCCAACAGAAAATCATCACGAAACTTCTTAGCATACCAATACGGAGACTTTTCGGAGACGAAGTTCTCCGTGGCTCCCTCGTCATTAAGCGTCCCGCCCACGATTTGTTTTACCTTCCCCTCGTGGAGATCAATACAGGGGCGAAACTTCGTCTTGGACACGGCCTTATTTAAATGGCTCCTTCCACCAAAACCAAGCCCAACCCGCATTGATGAAATTTTTACCTCCCCCCTTTCTCACGCTAATCACTCTCGTTACGATTTCTTCGTGTGATCAAAAAGACGACGCAAGTACCACCATCACAGATCCAGAAGTTAAGGAAGAAAGTAATCTGAGGGAAAAAGATTTGGAGGAAAGCCCCGCGGGAATGGTTTTAATCCCCGGTGGCACCTACACCCGCGGAACCACCAAAGGGGAAGGCGACGCCGCCATGTTCCCTGAAGAATTTCCAGCCCATGAGGTCACCGTCGAAGCATTCCACATGGACGAACATGAGGTCACCAATGCCGAGTTCCTAAAGTTCGTCGAGGCCACCGGCTGGATCACCCAAGCAGAAAAAGGATGGAGTGCCGTCGATTTCCCTCTCGCCCCACCCGAGGCTCTCAAGCCAGGCGCACTTGTTTTCCGCTCCCCGCCGGAGAAGGTTGAACTCCGAATCCGCGACGCTGTTTGGCAGTGGTGGCAAATGGTTCCTGATGCGAGCTGGCGGCACCCGCTTGGACCCGAGTCTGACATTTCCGAAAAGATGGATCATCCCGTCGTCTGTGTCACTTGGGAAGACGCTCAAGCCTATGCCGCCTGGATTGGTAAACGCCTTCCCACCGAAGCCGAATGGGAACGAGCCGCCCGCGGAGGACTCGATCAAAACACCTACGTCTGGGGTAACGAGTTTCAGGACGACCCCGGAAAATGGCCCGCCAATATTTTCACCGGAGATTTTCCTGAAAATGACTCCGGAGTCGATGGCTATGCTGGTTCTGCTCCAGTGAAGAGCTACCCGCCCAATGGCTACGGTCTCTACGACGTGTCGGGTAATGCTTGGGAACACTGTCAGGACTTCTATCGGCCCGATGCCTACGAGCTCTTTATTGCCACTGGCCAATCCCCCCCTACTGGAGTGAGCGAGCCCATGATCGGCCACTTTCTAAACTACGGCCAATGGCCGGAAGAAGATCCCGATGAGCTCTCGAAGCTCCACGTGACCAAGGGAGGTTCCTTCCTCTGTCACTACACCTACTGCCTCCGCTACCGCCCGGCAGCCCGGCATTTCTCCGAGTCCCTCGCGCCCTCGAATCACACCGGATTCCGCTGTGTCATCTCCAAGTAGGCACTCTTTAACTGAAAATTTTCCAGCACACTAGCATCGCGAGCAGGCCCAAAACAATGCCCACCGAAACTCCCGCCACCGCTCCTTGCGTCTGGTAGTCTTCTTTTTGAGAAAAACTGATCCGTGTAGGAAGCTGAGGTTCTTCAAGGAGTATCGGCTCCTTTACCATACGCTCCCAGTGCAACTTCATCGGCAAGAGTTCTTTCTTTTTTTCATTAAATTCAGCTAAGGCGGAATCCCAGCCAAGCTTGGCATTCAAGACACCTTCAGCGGAGTCATAAGCATCAAGATTCATTCCCTCCTTCAGCACGATCGGCGCTCCCACACTTTTTAGGACCGCTTCCAACTCCCCTTTCGAGTCATCGACCCCTCTCTGAAGATCCGCAAGATCCTCAGTCATAAGACGCAAGCCTTCAACCTGGCGCAATTTGGAAAGCTGTTGAAGACCCCACAAGGTCGTCTGGGCAGTCACCTTGGCAAGCTCCAAGGCATCTTCGGGCGTGCCCCGAGAAACACCGACAATCAGCTCCTTATCTTTATTAAAATCAAACTGCAGCGATGCCCGTAAGCGCTTAAGGCCTTCATTTTCTTCTACTCCCCACCGCTCCCAAAGATTCGCACTTGTAGCCAACATGGTTAGAAAGTGGACCGACTTGAGGCTCGTAAGGACCTCTATCTCCTCGGAATTCAAAAGCCCATCCACCATCTGTTCACGGGCACCAGCCTCCACGTAGGTCGGAATAATATCCACCTTAATCAACGCCGAAGAAATATAAGCCTTGGTCGATTTTTCCCATAAGCTCTCTCCCACGAACCAGCCGCCTATTGTTCCTCCGGCCGCAAAAATGGCAACAAGCCACGACCACCACCAGTATCCTTTGCGAGTTTTTCGGCGCTGCATGTCTTCATTAGACCATTAGCGCCGTACTAAGTTCAAGAAAAACGAATCACTTGAGTGATTGATGGAAAAGATCCTTTGGTTTCAAGGTGGACACAAAGTCCGCCATGAGATCAATCGTTTGCTGAATATCGCCATAGTGGGCCGTCTCCACCACCGAGTGCATGCAGCGGAGAGGGAGAGAAACCAAGGCACTGGGCACTCCATCACCAGAGTGATAAATGCTATCGGTATCCGTTCCCGTGAATCGGCTAGAGGCCTCATGTTGCAGTTGAATTTTTTTCTTCTTAGCAACAACCGTCAATCGTTCGACCACCAACGGATGACTCGCCGTTCCATGAGTTACGGTCGGACCTCCTCCTAAGGTCACTTTTCCATGCTTCTGATCACTCAAACCCGGAGTGTCAGTGGCATGGGTCACGTCGGTGCAAAGACAAACGTCAGGATTCAAACGGTGGGTCGCCATTTTAGCCCCATATCCGCCAATCTCCTCCTGCACCGCATTGAGACACACCAAGGTGAAAACTGGTTTAATCTTGGACGCCGCGATCTTCTTCATCGCCTGGGCAATGATGAATCCACCGATTCGATTATCAACAGCACGACTCACGAGACGGTCTTTCCCGAGATCCATAGGACCATCGACATAAACTGCCGGATGCCCGACGCGCAAACCGAGCTTGGCCACATCCTCCGGATTCGACGCTCCCACATCGACCCAAAGTTCATGGATTTGAGGTGCTTTTTCCGAACCCAATGAATCCCGACGAAGATGAATTGCGGTGTTGCCGATGATTCCTGCAACCATTCCCTTGTCCCCGAGAATTTGTAAACGTCGTCCCTGACCAGTCGCAGCATCGCTTCCTCCCACCCGATCAAGGTAGATAAATCCGTCTTTTGTGATCGCCTTGACCATGTAGCCGATTTCATCCGCGTGCGCTTCAAGCATCACGATCTTATCACTCTTTCCTTTCAAAGTCGCCCAAGTAGATCCGTAAGCATCGCACTCCACCGAGTCAGCGAACTTCCCAATATATTTTGCCCAAACCCGCTGGCCGGGCATTTCAAATCCCGTCGGGCTTGGAGTTTCGAGAAGATTGAAGAGGAAGTCTTTTTCGGCTTTCGTCATGACCTTTATTCAAGCACCACATTTTGCACAGGCAATGCCTAGGTTTTGAAATCGCGCGATTGGAAGATCATCCAACCCATCACGAAGAGACTCACGTTGAGTCCCATCAGGATGGCATAGCTTTCGATAATTCGAGCCCACGGGATTTGTTCCGCCATGAGGTAGACCCAGGCCGACATTCGGAAGGTGATAAACGACTCCTTAAAATCCGCCAAAAAAGGCACGTTCTGGAGCACAAAATCGATGAAAAATACACTGAGCGCCATAATCGTAGCTGCCGCCGGTTTCATTTTCATGCAGGAAAAGAAGAATCCCAGCGACGTCACGACGCACATGCTCACTCCCATAAAACAGGCACCTGCGAACAACCTGATGAAGCCCTCGCTCCAGTCGGGATAAACCGCAAGGATAAACATATCGGGATTCCAGATAAAAAGCCCCCCTTCCCAACCCATCGCCGCCACCGACATCGCGTAGCCACTCACCCCGACGAAAATGACGAAAGTCACGGTGTAAATGATGGCCGCCGCATACTTCAGCAAAAGAACGCGAAGCCGCGAAACCGGCCGCGCCAGCACCATTCGCATATTTCCGTCCTCCGATTCCTTCGCTACGATATCTCCCGCCACAAGAGCGAAGTAGATCGAACCAAGAAGGAACATACTCCACCCCATAATCCAGTAAGTTGAAGTCAGTGAGGAATAAAGCTCTTCCACCGGAATTAAATTTCTCTCAGCCAGCTTCTCGACCTGTTCCCGACCGAGCTTTACCCACAAAGTAAGAAGAAGAGCTTCAAAGACGATAAAAACAACGTAGCCAATATAAGTGCGTCGACGCGCAAAGAGCTTATGCAATTCACCGAATAGCTGCCGAAGGAAGGTCATCAATATGTGGAGTTTAACCCCACTTTGAGGAACCACAAGGAGCTGCCTACAGACAGCCCCTTAAAATTCTCTTTACTAATTTAAATAATCTAGATGATTTGTTAAATACATTACAATCCACCAAATGATTGAGATGGTAAAAGTGCTGATCACCTCGTAACAAAACGTTACTCACATACAGAACTGAAAACCAGCCTCTGCGCCCTTTCAGGTAGGTCGCAACAAAATCCTCATCAGATTTCGTGAGGTAAATAATTCCTTCGATCAGTCCAATGACGGCCATCACTGGAATATTCCAACAAATCAACAAACCGATAATCAGCATAATGACCCCCTCCTTCGTATACCCGAGGACGAATTTATGAACCCCTAAAGTGCCCAGCATAATTGCCAGGATCCCGGCAAGGACCTTCTTATCTGCACTAGGAGCATGAACTCCCTGACCAGGTGATGCAGGCTGAGAATCTGAGGGCTGCTGAGAAAAATTTTGTTCTTCTTCACTCATTACCCTTTTTTCTACTGGATATCTGCCCCCCTTGACAAGAAAAGCCTCTTGTCCTCTCAAGGACCATCTATGAAACCTCGTAACATCGTTGCACAATCTCAGGCCTATTCCCGTCTCACCCTTGATCTCATTGAGCATGACGGGCGTCACTTTCTTGAATGCGAAGGGCGGCAAGTCGATGCCCAGCATCTTGGCCGGCCAGCACATGACCTCGTCCAAATGATCTGCCAGCCCTTCCGGGCCGCCAAGCAACCCCGCATCCTCTTTCTCGGTCTCGGTTTTGGCCATGGCGTCGCAGCAGCCCGTCACTACCTTCCACAGGAAAAGGCAGACTTCGTTATTTTCCCCGAAGCAAAAGAGCTTCCCGATTGGCTCCAAGAGCACCTGGAAGAAAACCCCCTCGATGACGAGCGCGTCCACATCGAGACACTCAGTCCCTTTAACCCCATCCCTGAAAAGTATTCCGGTAGCCAAGCTGTCGTCATGGACATGGACCTTCTCGAAGGACTCTCTCCTTCCGGCTACAAGCCAGTCCATCCCGTGAGTTTGGGGAATATTCACCAAATGCTCAAAGCCGGAGGCTTCCTTGGTTTGATCGGCACCCGGCTCAATCCCAGCCTCAAAAAAGCGCTCCAGCGCGGTGGTTTCGAAGTCGTTCACGAGTTCGCACCCCTCTCCGACAAGTCGAAAAAAAACCGCACCCTTTACCTAGCGCGCAAAGGGAACTACTACGGAAATCGTTAAGCACCCAAACTTCAATGAAACTCATTTCCTACGCAGCCTCATGCGTCGTAATAACCTCGCTCAATGCCGGCGAGCACACTGTTCAAGAATCCATTTTCGAAAAGACCATCGACCTCGAAGCCACCTTTCTTCCCACCGAAGTCACGGTTCTCAAGATCGATCCGCAACAATGGTCCAGCTACCTTATCCAACAGCTCACCGCGCACGGATCAACCGTGAAAAAAGGCGACATCCTCATCAAATGCGATCCGGAGGATTATCAAAAGCACCTCGCAGAAACCGAAAAAGGAATCTCCGCACGCAAGATCGCCCTCGCCCGTTCCGTACGCGAACTCGCTGATCTCGAAATCACCACACTTCGCGCGCTTGAGAAACAACGCGTCAGCCTCGAACGTGCTGAGGAATCACTCGCTTACTTTACGAACACCGGACGCGCCCTCGAGGAAGAAACCGCCCGGGAGCGTCTCGATTCCGCCGAGCGTTCACTTTCCTACTACGAAGAAGAACTCAAGCAGCTTCTCAAAATGTATGAAGAGGACGGCGTGACTGAGGAAACAGAGGAAATCATTCTCAAACGACAGTATTCTTCCGTGAAAGCAGCAAAGTTCGCTCTCAAAAAGACAAAATTGTCCACCGCTTGGTCCCTCAAAAAGTCGATCCCATATAAAGCGACCGATCTTCAAGCTGGCTTCGATGACTCCACCCTCGCCTTCGAGACAGCAGAACTCAATCTACCCCGCATCCTCGATGAAAAACGCCTCAGCGTCGCCAAGGATAAGCGCAACGATGCCATCGCCGATGAAAAGCTCGTCGAGCTCAAAGATGACGCCGCCTTTTTCACCATCACCGCTCCAGCCGATGGCACCGTTTATTATGGCGAAATCGATAACGGGTCCTGGTCACTCGGAGAAACCGCCAAGTTCCTCATGAAAAATGGCAGCCTTCCTAGTAAGAGGGCTCTCATGACCTTCGTTCCTACCGCCACTCCCCTCGCGCTCCACAGCTCGATCGGACAAGACAAGCGCTTGCTCCTGAAAATCGGAAACGCCGCGACAGCCACCGTCGAGGGACTCATCGATCAAGCGTTCAAAACCCAACTCACCCAACTTGATCAAATTCCAGATGGCACTGGCAATTACCAGACCTCCTTCACTGTCGAGCTCCCTGTAGATTCTCCCATCCGCGGGGGCATGAAGGGCAACATCGAAGTGGTAACCTACCACAACGAAAAGGCCCTCACCGTCCCCACTTCGGCAATCACCAAAAAAAACGGCAAGTCCACCGTTGAAGTGAAGCTCGCCGACGGAAAAAACGAATCTCGCGAAATCACCACCGGTCAGAGCATGGACGAAAACACCGAGGTCCTCACCGGCCTGACCGTCGATCAAGTGGTGCTCACCCCCGAAAGCTAAAATGCCTTCTACCATCTCTTCCACTCTCGTCCTTTTTGCGGCATTGACTTGCAGTATTCTGGCCAAGCTCCCTGAACTCGGCCCCCTCCCCGAAGCCAAGCCCGTCAGAAAGGAAGAGCTGACCACTTCAATCACACGCGGGGTCGATTACCTCGTTAAAAAGCAAAATCCCGATGGCTCCTTCGGCAGTGCCCGCCGAACCAAAGGCCTCAACATTTACGCTCCCGTTCCGGAGGCTCACCTCGCCTTCCTCTCCGGTTCCTCGTCCCTTGCTCTTGCTGGCCTCATCGATTCCGGAGATCGACGTCCCGAAGTCATCGCTGCCATCGAAAAAGGCGAAGAATGGATGCTCACGAAGCTCCCCAAACTCAGAAACGTCGACCCCACCACGACCTACAACATCTGGGGCCATGCTTATGGACTTCGCGTGCTTTCCGCTCTTCACGAATATCGAAAAGACGATCCCACCAAGCAATCGCGCCTCAAACTTCTCGCCTCCCAACAAATCGTGAGCCTTCTCAAAATCGAAGACATCAATGGCGGCTGGGGCTACCTCGACCTCGATGGCTTCCACACCGCCCACTTCTCAGGCCTTCCCACTTCTTTTTCGACTGCGACCGCCCTCTTGGGAATGAAGGAGGCCCAAGAAACACTCGGCACCAAGCTCCCTCAAAAGCAGGTCCAACGCGGTTTGGATTCTATCGAAAAACAACGTACCCCCGACTGGGCCTTCGTATACTCACTCTCCCACAAATACCGTCCCCGCTACGCCATCAACCGGCCTGCCGGATCCCTCGGACGCTCCCAAGTCTGCATGGCCGCCATGAGAAAGTTCGGCGATAAGCGAGTCACCGATGAGCTTCTCCGCGACTGGCTTCAGCGCCTCTGCGTCCGTGAAGGTTGGTTTGATATCGCCCGTAAACGCCCTGTTCCCCACGAAACCCACTTCTCCATCTCGGGCTACTTTTACTACTACGGATTCTATTACGCCACCGAGTGCCTCCAAATGCTCCCCGCTACCGACCAACAGCCTTTCATACCCCATCTTGCCGAGCATTTGATCTCAAAACAGGAAAAGGACGGCTCCTGGTGGGATTATCCTCTTTATGATTATCACCAGCCCTACGGAACGGGTTACGCCCTCACCTCACTTTCGAGGCTGAGAAACGCTATTCGCTGATTTTTCTCATTTCCTGTGAATAACTTTGTTCTGGGATCCGTTAATAGAAGTGAGTAATCAACTTACACCAACAAGAACCATGAAAACACAATTTGCAATCATCGCCGGACTCGCCTCAGCCCTGACATTCAGCAGCTGCACTCAATACACCAATACTTATGATCCGAACGCCCATGCCAAGCGCACTGCCATAAATGGCGCTGCTGCCGGAGCCATCCTCGGCGGAATCATCGGACACCAATCAGGAAAGGGACTCGAAGGCGCCGCCCTTGGAGCTGCAGCCGGTGGCGGTGGAGGTTACCTCTACGGGAAAAACCAGCAAGCCCGCTAAACGCGGTCCCAGAAACTTTATTTCTCCAAAGCGCACCCCAAAAAGGCGCGCTTTTTTCGTCCTCAAAAACCCAAGGAAAAGGAGCTACTGCGTCCCCGTCGCTTATCAAACAGCTGTCCGCCGTCTTGTCCGCTGTAACCGAAGGGCGTAGGAGGAAGCCGCCCCAACCGAAGCCCCTCATCCAAAAATTCCACCCATTTGCCTAAAGGCGATCTCCACTTCGCTACGATTGTCGTTCAAAACCCGCCGTTCACCTCTTCCCCTTGAAAACAAGAAAGACTTGCCTCTCCCCGACTCCCGCTCCATTGCTTCCAGGTAATGTCAAACCATCTCGACAGCCTAAAAGAATTCACCACCGTCGTTGCTGACACTGGGGACTTCGCCTCCATGCAGGAATACCAACCGCAGGATGCCACTACCAACCCCTCTCTTATCCTTCAAGCTGCCAGCAAGTCCGAGTATCGCGGCATCGTTGAGCAAGCCGTCAAGGAACTCCAGGAATCCGGTAAGTCCGGTGACGCTCTGATCGAAGCCATCCTCGACCGCGTCCTCATCCTTTTCGGCCTTGAGATCCTCAAGATCGTTCCTGGTCGTGTTTCCACCGAAGTCGACGCCCGTCTTTCCTTCGACACCGCAGCCACCATCGCGAAAGCCAAAGAGCTCATCGCCGCCTACGAGGCCGAGGGCATCTCTCGCACCCGCATCCTCATCAAGATCGCTTCCACTTGGGAAGGCATCAAGGCTGCTGAAGAACTCGAGAAGGAAGGTATCCACTGCAATCTCACTCTCCTCTTCGCCTTCGCCCAAGCCGTCGCTTGTGCCGAAGCCGGAGTCCAACTTATCTCCCCCTTCGTCGGTCGCATCTACGACTGGTTCAAAAAGGAGAACAACACCGATTACGTCGGCGATGAAGATCCCGGCGTGCAATCCGTTGCCAAGATCTACAGCTACTACAAGAAGCACGGCTACAAGACCGAGGTCATGGGAGCGTCCTTCCGGAACACCGGACAGATCACCAGCCTTGCCGGTTGCGATCTCCTCACCATTTCTCCCGGCCTTCTCGAAGAGCTCCAAAACACCGAGGGAACACTCGTGCGTAAGCTCAACCCTGCTGGCACCTGCGATCTCGAAAAAATCTCCTACGACGAAAAAGCCTTCCGCTTTGAATTCAACGAGGACGCCATGGCCACCGAAAAGACCGCCCAAGGCATCCGCGCCTTCTCCGCTGACATCGTCAAGCTCGAGAAGCTCGTCGCCGAGATGATCTAAACGAACATCTATTCTTTTCAAAAGCGGTACCCCGAAAGGCGTGCCGCTTTTTTATGGTGCGTCGGTCGGCGTGCCCCCTCGGTATTCCAATCCTACGTCCATAACCAAGCTCTTATAACAAGTAGTGTTTCAATCCCGTGAATACCCTTCAGGAAAACTAATTAAGTTACCTCATAGGAAGAATAGTCGGATGACTAATCCGCAAGAAAGCCCGTCAACGGACTTGTCGCCGAAGCTTCCCCGATCATCTCCGGAAGTCCCATTTCAAAGGCTGACCGTCCCGCTTCCGTGGCCTTGGCAAACGCTCTTCCCATCCCGCAAGGATCAGACGCAATCGCAATCGCGGTATTCACCAGCACGGCATCGGCTCCCATTTCCATCGCTTCAGCAGCATGACTCGGTGCACCGATCCCCGCATCGATCACCACCGGCACTTGGGCTTGATCGATAATGATGCGGATCTGATCCCGCGTCGTAATGCCCTTGTTCGTCCCAATCGGAGCGCCGAGAGGCATCACCGTCGCCACGCCTACTTCCTGCAAGCGCTTTGCCAGCACCGGATCAGCATTGATGTAAGGCAAGACCGTAAAGCCTTCCTTTACCAAAATTTCAGCAGCTTTAAGCGTCTCAATCGGATCAGGAAGAAGGTAAGTTGGGTCTGGATGAATCTCTAGCTTGATCCATTTTGGCAATCCGGCCGCTGCCGCCAGACGAGAAAGCCGGACCGCCTCCTCAGCATTCATCGCCCCACTCGTATTAGGCAAAATAAGGTATTTCTCAGAGTCGACAAACTCGAGAATATTGGAAAATGGGTCTTTCTCCCCACTCAAATCAGCGCGCCGAAGCGCAACCGTCACGATTTCTGTGCCGCTGGCTTCAAGCGCATCACGCATCAGCTCGAGCGACGGGAACTTTCCAGTGCCAAGCATGAGGCGCGAGCCAAACTCTCGTCCCGCGATGATTAAAGGCGATGCCATCTCGGTAGTTTAGGAAGGAATAAGATCCTTCACGGCCTCACGCTCTTCACTAAGTTCGGCAACTGAAGCATCTACCTTGGCACGGGCAAACTCATCAAGCTCAACTCCCTGCACAACCTCCCAAGTCTGACCGTTGGTGCGGATCGGCATCGAGGCAATGAGCCCCTCAGGAATCCCATAAGAGCCGTCGGAGCAAATTGCGACGCTGGTCCAATCGCCTTCCGGAGTCGGAGACGTGAGCGACCGCACGGTATCGACCACACCATTTGCAGCCGATGCTGCCGAGCTCTGGCCCCGTGCTTTGATGATCGCCGCACCGCGCTGCTGCACGGTGCTGATGAACTCGCCCTCGAGCCACGCACGATCACTGATGAACTCGGTCACGGGCTGACCCTTGATCTTGGCATTGGTAAAATCAGGATACTGCGTTGCGGAGTGATTCCCCCAGATGCACAGGTTGCTCACCACGCTGTTATGAACTCCGGCTTTCGCAGCGAGCTGACTCTTGGCGCGATTTTCATCCAAACGCGTCATTGCAAAGAACTGATTGTTAGGAATACCTACCGCGTTGTTCATCGCAATAAGGCAATTCGTATTGCAGGGGTTTCCGACGACCAGCGTGCGAACTCCCGGCGCGGCATTGGCAGCAATTGCTTGGCCCTGACCGGTGAAAATTTTTCCGTTAATCCCGAGAAGATCGGCCCGCTCCATACCCGCTTTGCGAGGAACCGAGCCAACAAGAAGGGCCCAGTCGCTACCCCGAAATCCCTCCGCGAGATCGCAAGTAGGAACGATTTCATTGAGAAGCGGAAAAGCGCAGTCATCAAGCTCCATCACCGTGCCTTCGAGCGCTCCCATGGCCGGCTCGATCTCGATCAAGCGGAGATTTACCGGCTGATCAGGGCCAAACATGGAGCCGGAAGCGATGCGGGTGAGGAGAGCGTAGCCGATTTGCCCGGCTGCTCCAGTGACTGAGACGGTGATTGGGTCCTTCATAACGATGGCGGATCAATAACGCTCTCACCCCATCGGGTCAACCTCTTCGCGCTTAGAGTGGCCACATCACCGGAATCAAGAAGCTTGCCAAGATCCAGAGGATGACCGCCAAAGGGAAGCCAGCTCGGAAAAAATCGCCAAATTTGTATCCCCCAGCACCGTAAACAAAGGTGTTCGTCTGGTAGCCGATCGGGGTCACGAAGCTCGCCGAGGAGCCGAACATCACCGCTACAATAAACGGGCGCGCATCCAATCCAAGCTGATGGCTCACGATGATCGAAAGAGGGGTCAGAAGCGCCGCAACCGCATTATTGGAAACCATTTCCGTAAGAACCGCAGCCAGAAGATAGAAAGCCGCGATCAAAATTCTGGGGTCCGCATCCCCCACCGTCACGACCACCCAGTTAGCCAGAAGCATGGCGACGCCCGAAAATTCAAGTGCCTTCCCAAGCCCCAGCATGCCAATAATCATAAAGAGCACCTTCCACTCGATCGCCTGATAAGCCTCGCTGGGTTCTAAGCAACGAGTGACCAGAACAAAAACAGCAGCCGAAAGCGCAATCAGCACGATCGGCACCGGAGCCATCACGCCCGCCCCACCAAGCGCCCCTAAAATCATGAACGCCAGAAGCGCGCCAATCGCCAATGGTGCCTTGTTCTTCCGAACGATCTGCCGCTTCGGCTCAGAGAGGTTCACAAAGTCCTTCTCCTGAAAAAGCTGCTGCATCCGCGTGGCAGGTCCCTGAACCAGCAGCGTGTCACCAAAGGCCAGTTTCACGTCCTCGAAGCGCTCCTGGAGGTTTTTCCCACGACGATGAACCGCCACGATGATCACGCCAAATTTCTGCCTGAAATTCAATTCACGAAGGCTCCGTCCCGCCATCGATGAATCAGGACCAATAATTCCCTCCATCAGCACAGCGGTCTCGGTTCGAACCCCCTCCAGGCCGGTTTCATCTTTCATCGTCGTCATCCCTTCCTCTTTCGAAAGACTCATGATCTCTTCAAGCTTCCCTTTTAAAATGATCTCGTCCGCTTCCTCCAGAATCGTCTCATTCAACGGCGTCTGCACACGATTCCCGTCGCGCACCACATCGATAACCCGCGCCTTCTTCATCTTCTTTAGATAGGTCTCCGTAATTGCCTTCCCAATCAGATCGGAATTGTTCGAAACATAGGCCCGCGTGATGAACTCGCGGGAATCTTTCGAATCGATAAGGGCCGCCAGCGTCACCCGATCAGGAAGAAGTTTCTGCCCAATCGTGACGAGGTAAACAAAGGTCACCGCCACAAAAACGAGGCCCAATTTCGTCACCTCGAACATCGAGAAAGCCAGATCAAGGCTATAAGCTGCGGCAATCCCCGACGCTACCAAGTTGGTCGATGTTCCAATAATCGTGGTCGTGCCACCAACAATCGCGGCATAGGAAAGCGGAATCAAAAAACGCGAGGCCTTCCAGTCCTTACGACGACAAATCGCCAGCACGATCGGCATAAAAACCACCACCACCGGCGTGTTGTTCATGAATCCCGATAGCGCTGCCACGATCAAAATCATCACCACGAGCATCCGGGTCGGACTCGTCGCCGCCACCCTTTCAAACCAATTCCCCAAAATCTCAACCACGCCCGTCCGATCAAGCGCAGCACTCAAGACAAACATGCACGCAACCGTAATCGGTGCCGGATGGGCAAAGACCCGCAGGGCATCCGCATTAAAACGACGTATTGCTTCGGACAGCTCGTCTCCCGTTAGATCCAGCGACGGCGCCGCCACTGCGATCGGAAGCACTCCAATAAGAACGCAAATCACAAGCGCACTAAGAGAGACGACCTCAGCCGACAACCATTCCTTCACGAAACTCGCGAACACGAGGACGACAAGGACGACCAATGCGATTTGCTGCCAGGGATCAATCATGCTTCTTTCCCCGACGCTGCCCTAATCCGGATCAGGGCGCAAGCCGACCAAACTGTTTTCCGAAAATCTACTTTTATTAGAGATTCAATCTCCCTTTCCACACTTTAGCATTTCCTTGATTTCATTCCTTACCCTAAGCTTATACTCCTTTCCATGCGCATCCTCCTGATTGAAGACTACACTCCCCTTCGTGAATCGATCACGGAACACCTTAAAGATACAGGCTTTGCCGTCGACGCGACACCCGACGGAAACGAGGGACTCAAATTTGCCACCAGTCATAAATACGACGCCATCGTGCTCGACCTCATGGTTCCCGGCATCGATGGACTCAAGATTTTGACCGAACTCCGAAAAAATGGGGATGAAACCCCCATCATTATTACCAGCGCCCTCGATTCGATGGAGAATCGCGTCGAGGGACTCAATGCTGGAGCCGATGACTACCTCATCAAGCCCTTTGGCCTTCCCGAACTCCTTGCCCGCATCCAAGCCCAGACTCGGAAGGTCTACGGAAAGAGAAAGGCCACCATCGAAGTCGGAGATCTCGTCGTTGATCTTAACAGCAAGCGCGTCACCCGAGGAAAGCGGGAAATCGTCCTCACGAAGCGGGAATACGGCCTTTTGGAATATCTCACTTATCGCGCGGGCGAAATCGTTTCCCGTCAGGAAATCTGGGAACACGTTTATCAGGATGCCGAAGGCGGCTCAAGCAATGCCGTCGACGTCTACGTCAGCTACCTCCGGAAAAAACTGAACGAGGGCAACGAACCAAATCTTCTACAGACCCGCCGCGGGCAGGGATATTTCCTAGATCCGAATGATGGGACCTAATCCATCGATCCTCGGCCGCCTCCTTCTTGGCACCGGTCTATCCATCCTTCTGATGGTCCTCATGGGCATCGTCATTGTCTACTTTTCGATCCGAAATTCCTTCATCGAACAAATCGACGTCGATCTCAAATCCACTGCCAACTTAATGGTCTCGGAGTTGGAAACCCAGGGCGGAAATGTCTACCATGAATGGCTTCTCGATATCGAAGACGACCCCACCCGCGCCCTCGATGATCTTGCCCAAGCCTGGGATGTGCGCACAGGGCAATCAGTTAAGTCACCCGCCCTCGGCCCTCGCGAGCTCCCTCGTTTCCATGGTGAACTCAACCAACCTGTCTTTCTCGACGCCACCATCGGTGGAGATCAAAGTGTTCGTGCCATCGGAATCCTCGTCAACGCCGTGCCCAAGGACCGTGTCATTGAAGTCCCTGACTACGAGATTCCGCAATTCGTCTTTGTCCTCGCCGCCAGCACCCGACAAAAGGACAACGCACTGCGTAACCTTCGACAAACGCTTATTTTAGTAGGGCTGGGAACCTTCGTTCTCTGTGGCGTCGCCATCTTCGGCGTGATTAACCAAAGCCTCGTTCCTCTAAAGGATCTCTCCGACCGCCTAGACGCGCGGGAAGACAACCAACTCGGACGCCCCATCGTCATTTCCCACAATTTCCCGATGGAGCTGCGGGGACTGGTCGAAGGCTATAATCACCTCCTCGAACGAATCGAAGGAGTCCGCAAACGAGAACGCGACTTCTCCTACCATGCCGCCCACGAACTGCGCACCCCCCTCTCTGGAATCAAAATGGTCACCGAGCTCGCATTGACCCGTGAACGCTCCAGCGAAGATTATCAAAACCGCTTTCAAAAAGTCGACACCATTGCCGACGGGATGAAAACAACCGTCTCCCGACTCATGCAGTTTGCCCGACTTCAGGGCGGAAACGAAGTTCTTGTCTTGGACCGCATAGATCTCCACGAACTCCTCGATACCGCATGGAAGGAACTCTCGCAAAAGACCAAGGATCATAAATTAAGCGCCAAATGGAAACTCAATTCTGAACACTTCATCCAGGAAAATGACGCAGAACTCCTGCGCATCCTTGTCAGTAATCTCATCGATAACGCCGCCTCTTACGCCGAGGAAGGCTCTGCCATTAAAATCGAAACGTTCGATGAAAAGAAGCACTTGATCCTCACCATTTCCAATGCCATCCCGGAAAAGCTAGAAGAAAATTGCGAGCGCTTCTTCGAGCCCTTCTATCGCGCCGACAAAGTCCGTACTCACGGCGAGGGACACACCGGAATTGGCCTAAGTCTTTGTAAGGAAATCGCCCTCACCATCGGAGCGATCATCAACATTGCTCCCACCGATGAAAAAACATTCGAGGCCCAAGTCTCCATCCCATTTTCTGACCTCTGACCTCCCTCCCCTCCAAAAGCTAACCCACCCTCCTTCGGACGCTTGCTTCTGAAGATCAAACCGCAATTCCTTTCCCGCACTTAATCTCATGAGCACCAATCCCGCCTCTCCAGAGGCTATCGCCACTTATCTTCACAACATCCGCGAGCGCGTCGGCAAAATCGTGGTCGGACAGGACGTCGTCGTTGAACGAACCATCATCGCCCTCCTCACCTCCGGCCACCTCCTGCTGGAAGGCATGCCCGGCCTCGCTAAGACCCTTCTGGTCAACACGATCTCGAAAGCCCTCCACCTCGACTTCAGTCGCGTCCAGTTCACCATCGACCTCCTCCCCTCCGACATCCTCGGAACCGAAATCCTCGATAGCAAGACAGGCGCATTCCGCACCCACCGCGGCCCCATTTTCACCAACCTCCTCCTCACCGATGAGATCAACCGCGCAGCGCCCAAGGTCCAGGGAGCTCTTCTCGAAGCGATGCAGGAGCGAAAAGTGACCCTCGGCAGCGAAACCTTCTCCCTCCCAACACCCTTCCTCGTCATCGCGACGCAGAACCCCATCGAGCAATCGGGAACCTTCGAACTCCCCGAAGCCCAGCTCGATCGCTTCATGCTCTGCCACCGTCTCGATTACCCCACCATCGAAGAAGAAGAAGAAATCCTCCGCCGAAACATGAATCTCGGAGTGGAGAAAAAAGGCGATGGGGCCGTCGCCCGAACCGAGTTCGACCTCGTTACCGATGACGCCGTGGGCACTCCCCAAGACCTCATCGACGCCATGGAAGCAACGCACAATATCCACGTCAGTGATGTGCTCCTCAAGCACGTCGTAGACATCGTCGAACGAACCCGCAAGCACCCCGAACTCGAACTCGGCTGCTCCCCCCGTGCCGGCATCTCCCTCCTCAAAGCCTCCCGCGCCCGCGCCCTCATCCACGGACGCAGCTACGCCATTCCCGAAGACCTCTTCGCCCTCGCCGAAGACGTCTGCCTCCACCGAATCCGCCTCTCCTACGAAGCCCTCGCCGAAGGCCGCACCGCCAAACAAGTCCTCCAAGAAATCCTCGACGCCTCAATCTCATAATCGTAGCAGACGCTCTTAGCCTCTGAATATCCGATACGATCCGATGACAAAAACAAAGCTTCTATTTGCTGACCTTCATCACCGCATAGATATCGCACTGTCTTCTCATGATTCTAGAAAAACACCTCGCAGCCAAAACAGCCTGAGTCTACCCCCCAACCCAGTAGTTTAAACTTAAGTGTTAAATATTCATCCCTGCCTCAACCATCAGTCTTAATCTACGGATAAACCTTCCCAACCAAAGCCTCTCAAAAATCCCATTCATCCTATTTATCCGTGGTTTAAAATCTCCCCTTTCATGTCCCCTTCCTTGCTCTAAATAATGCCTAAACTCGAATCAACCCGGCCCCTCGACTCCCGCCAGTTCCTACTCGCGGTGAAGCGTCTTGCCGATTCGCTTTCCTACGGCACCGATCGCTCCCCCTTCCTCGGCCAGGGCCTCGAATTCGTTCAGTCACGCCCCTACGTCCCGGGCGATCCCGTCAAAAGTATCGACTGGCGCGTCACCGCCCGCACCGGCGTCACCCACGTCAAAGAATTTGAGTCTCCCAAAAGTCTCCCCGTTTGGTTCATCGTCGACACCTCGGCCTCCATGACCCTCGCTTCCACGAAGCACTCAAAATACGAACTCGCCGTCCAAATCGCCGGCGGCCTCGGTCTCGCCTGCCTCGACCGCGTCTCCCCCGTCGGACTGCTCGGCGGAGGATCCCGCGAGCTCAATATCAAGCCCTCGCTCTCCCGCGAAACCATCCTCCAGTGGCTCCACGAACTCCGCACCTACGACTTCGCCGAACCCACCCAACTCTCCAGCAAGCTCCTCTCGCTAAACCCTTCCCTCCGCGAACGCAGCCTCATCTTCGTCCTCTCCGATCTTCACGACCCCGGCGCCATCCCCGCCCTCAAAATCCTCGGGCACAAACACGACCTCGCCGTCCTCCTCCTCCGAGACCCCGCCGAAGAATCCCTCCCCGGAGCCGGACTCATTCGCGGACGAGAAGTCGAAACCGGCCGCGAATTCACCATCTCTTCCAAGAAGAGATTCACCTCGCTCGAAAAAAAAACATCCGAACTCAAGCGCGCTTCCATCGATCATTTCACGATCCACACCGACCGAACCTACCTCGCCTCCCTCCGGCTTTTCCTTCAATCCCGCAACCTCCTCTCCCGATGAACAGACTCATCCTCCTCTTCATCTTCTTCTTCCAGATCTCCGACCTCAGATCTCAGACCTCTGACCTCAAGTCCCCCCTCGGCTTCCCTACCACCATCACCGACCTCTACATCCCCGGCGCTAAAGTCGAACCCATCCCGCAAAAAAACCGCGAAGGCTCACTCGTCATCCGCATCCTCGAAATCAAACCAGCAGCCGACGGCTTCCGCTACGACCTCGAAGTCTACGGCCTCGACCCCGGCACCCACCAACTTTCCACATATCTTCACTACCCAAATGGTGCAGCCCTCCCCGCATTCGATTCCCAAATTGAAATCACTACCCGACATCCTCTCGACAGCCTTCCCCCACCCGAAACCCTCAAACCAAACGACCCCGATCGCCTAGGCGGCTACCGCCTCCTCATCGGCATTCTCGGCATTCTCTGGCTCCTCGGCTTCCTCATCATCCTGCTCTACCGCAAAAAACTTCCCCCTCCCCCAGCTCCGCCCACACCCGAGCCCACTCTCCACGAAAAGCTCAACCGCCTCGTCAGCTCCGCCTCAAAAGGCGACCTCCCCGACAACGACCGCGCCCAACTCGAACGCCTCATCGTCGGCCACTGGAAACAAAAACTCCCCAACCTCCAAAACCTCTCCCCCGCCAAAGCCCTCATCCAACTCCGCACCCACCCGGACGCCTCCCCCCTCATCCTAAAGATCGAGCAATGGCTCCACGCCCCCAACCCCGAACTCACCCACAAGGACATCCTCCCGCTCCTCGATTCCTATCAGGGAAACTCTAAATCCCAGATCGAGAAACCCTAAACACAGAGCCATTGCTTCAACCACGCGTCAGATTCCTCTGTCTTTTCAGTAGTCAATCCAATCCCGTAACCATCCGTCTTAATCTGCTAAATTTGCCGTTGGCTATCTCCGTTTCACTCCGTTGCAGATAAACCTCCCCAGCCAAGCAATTCCCCACTCACTCTTCCCTTGTCTTTCGCCTATCCAGCCGTCCTCCTCGCACTCGCAATCCCGATCCTCCTGATCGTGTTTCAATGGCGCACCCACGCCCGTGCCCTCCCACTTCCTTTCGACCACCAGAAAACTAATCACTCCAAGTGGCTCTCCCGCACTCTTAATTTCGTCAACTCACTCCCCGCTCTCCTCCTCACCACCTTCATCATTCTCGTAGCCGGACCCCGACAATTCGAGCGCCCAAAAAGCGAACGTGAGCTGACCAACATCATGTTCTGTCTCGATGTCTCAGGTTCTATGACCGCCTCTTTTGGAGAACAAGATCGCTACGAGGTCGCAATGGATTCGCTCAACGAATTCCTCACCTACCGAAAAGGCGACGCCTTTTCCCTCCTCGTTTTTGGTGACGATAACCTCCGCTGGGTCCCGCTCACTACCGACGTCTCCGCCTTCCGCAACGCCCCTCCTTTCCTCCACCCCAGCAAACTTCCCAATTGGTTTAGTGGCGGAACTTCCATCGGTAAAGCACTCAAGCAGGCTGAGAATTACCTCCTCGAATCCGAAGTCGGCGACCGCATGATCGTTCTCCTCTCCGATGGCCAGAGCTTCGATCTCTCTAATGGCAACGATGTCAAAATCGCCCAATCGCTCGCCGAAAATAATATCACCGTTTATGCCGTCCATATCGGTGGCGGCGACGCCCCCGCCGAAGTCTCCGTCATTTCCTCCATCACCGGTGGCCAAACTTTCGCAGCAGGAGACCCCACGGCCCTCGATTCTATTTTCAAAAAAATCGATGGAATGGCACAAGCTTCGCTTGTTCGCCTCACCCCCGACCCCGTCGACCACTTCCGCCCCTGGACCATCGCCGGACTCTCCATTCTCGGAACCTTTCTCCTCACCCTTTTCGGACTCCGATATTCGCCATGGTAGATCAGATGCCCATGCCCTCGATCCTCACTGCCATCGCGGTTCTCATTCTCGCGACTGGAGCGGAGACCCTCCACGCCTTTCGAGTCCGAAAAACCCAGCATTTGGCCTTCGGACCCAATGGCAAATTCTCTCCACTCACTTACCTCGCTCCCATCCTGCGAGTCCTCTCTCTCACCGGACTTGCATCGTCCCTCGTCAGCCTGTTGCTCATTGAGCCCAAGGCCCATCGATCCAAGATGACGGAAGTCGAAGCCAAGGAACGACGCCACCTCATGCTCGTCGTCGACGTTTCCCCTTCCATGAGACTTCAAGATTCCGGAGATAACACTGGAATCTCCCGCACGCAGCGCGCCGCCGACCTCGTCCAATCCCTCTTAAAAAGGACCACCGACGAAAAACTCCATATCACTATGGTCGCCGTCTACAACGGAGCCAAACCCGTCGTCCAGGAATCCCGCGACCTTGAAGTCATCCTCAACTTCCTCGACGGCCTCCCTCTTTCGTCCGTCTTCCCCACCGGCAAAACCCGCCTCTTCGATGGCCTTGAAGAAGCCGCCCGCATCGCCCGCGATTGGCCTGCCGATTCCACCACCCTACTTCTCGTCAGCGATGGCGACACCGTCCCCGCCACCGGCATGCCCAAGATGCCTCCATCCGTCAGTGGCGCGCTCGTTCTTGGCGTCGGCAACCCCTCAAAAGGCTCCATGATCGATGGCCGCAACTCCCGCCAGGATGTTGGTGCCCTCCAGCAAATCGCATCCCGCCTCGGTGGCGAATATCACGATGGCAACCTCAAGCACATCCCCACTTCCATGCTCGCCCGCATGGGCACCCTCGAGACTGATAAAAAGGGCCTCACCCTCACCCTCCGCGAATACGCTCTCATCGCAGGAATAGTCTCCGCCTTCATCCTCGCAATCCTCCCTCTTTTTCTCCGCTTTCTTGCGACTCCCTTCAACCCCGGAAACTCGGAATCCGGAATGACCTAACAGCCCTCACAATAAAACGATTCACCCTCCTCTTGATCCCTCTCATCAGCCTCGCAGAAACCGCTAACGATCGCGAAGGATCCGTCCGCGCTAACAAGGAAAACATGAACGAGAACGATCGCTGTAGCCTCAACAACGTCGACGCCGCCTTCGCCAAATACAAGACCGAAAAGAAACCCGTTCTAACCGTCCTCCGATGCGTCCCCTGCGCAGGCATCGATGAGAAATCCCTGAACAAATCCCGGCACTCCTTCCGCTTCTCCGAAAAGCGTCCTTTCGTTCCTCTGCTCCTACTGCTAACAAGAAAGAAATCGTTTACCTTATGAAAATTATCATCGCCACTCTCTGGCTCCTCATCCCTCTCGGCTTTGCCGCCTACCATTATGGACCCGGTAAGGAGAATCTTACCCTCGACCACACCGAAGACATTCTCACGGATGCTCGCCAAGCGGTCGCCGATGAAGACTGGGCCAACGCCGTCGAACTCTACCAAAAGGCCCTCGCCAAGCTCCCCAAAGACCGCACCTATGACTCGCGCCGCATTCAGCTCGAGATCGCCAAAGGCAAAATGCAGAGCTCCGGACTCCCCGAGGCCCGCGAAGATTTGGCCAAACTAGTTGCCGAGCTCAACGAAGATCCCAGTGCCAACGCCGACCTCAAGGAGGACGCCCTCTCGACTCTCGCGAATTCCCGCTACTACATGACCTACCTCATGAAGCTCGAAGGCCTCCCTGCCAGTGAGTGGGAGCCGGAAATCGAAGCGGCCCGACAGGAATACAAGCTTCTCGCTCAAACTTCTTCGAACAAAGAGAAACACCTCAACGATCTCGAAGCCGCCATCCGCTTGGCCCGCGCCGAGCCCACCGAGCTCTACGGACTACCCATCCCCAGTCAATGACAAGGATGCAAATCGGGCGGTCGCCCGAAACCTGGTGCCAAGCCTGGCAAGAAGACCGAAGACTCTCGTGGAGCAGGCCAAGGCCCTCCACCCGACGGTTCAGGCTCCTAAAAAGAAGCCGGGGCGTTTCGCCCCGTTCTTCCTCCCAAAAAGCGAAGCTTCGCAAACTTTTATCACACCGATGACCCCTCGCCACCTTGCCCTGACCCTTCCCTTCCTCCTCAGCTCATCCCTTTCTGCCCTCACAATTGCTCCGGTTCGAATCAACGGAAGCACGGTAGAAGTCCAAAATATCGCGTCCGAAGTTCTTGCGCAGATGCAACAGCAGGGAACCCGCCCCAGTGGCAGCAGCAGTCAAAAAACGCCCGAGCAGACCCGCACCCAGCTCCTTCAGAAGCTCGTCATCAATCGCACCACTTCAGGAATCCTCGAAGGTCGACTCGCAGCCAAGCGCCTTGCCGAAAAAGGAAACGAAAAGGGGGCCGAGGAACCCAAGCCCGCCGATCCATCCAAAGACGCGCCCAAACCCAATCCCGCTCAGCTCAAACAAAAGGAGAACCAAGCCAAGCTGAAGCAATTTCAGGAAGACGTGCAGACGCTCCGCCGCGACGTCGTTCTCGGCAACTGGTCCTCTGTCAAAGACGCGCTCGAAAAGCTTCCCGACAACGACGCCAAAGTCGCCTTCTCTCGCATCGTCCAGCAACTCGGCTCCAAGGCGCAGGTCAACCCCCGCCCCGAACTCGCCACGCTCGGTGCCAAGGGACATTCTCAAGCGCAATATCTCCGCCCCGGCGAAATTCTCGCCCTCTCTGACGCCGCCAAAAAGGCGCCCGACCAAAACACGCTCACCCTCTTAGCCAAACTCATTGGCAGCGCTCAAAAGATGCCGCCGGCCTTCTTCGACGCGCTCAAAACTGGCACCCGCTACTTCGGCACCAAAGATGAGGAAACAAAGCACCGCACCGCCGAACTCCTCATCACCGCAAGTATGCTCGATGAAGTGCCCCCCTTTCTTCCTGACCTCGAAAAAGCCAAAGAAGATAAGAATTACCCCTCACTCAACCTCCTCGCCCGTTTCCACGCTGAATCCCACAGCGCCGAAAAAGGAAAGGAACACCTTCCGCAAGCTTGGGGTCTCAGCTTGGAAATCATCGGCGAGAAGAAAGCCCCGCTAAACGAAAAAGGAATCGCCCTCTATCGCGCTCTTTCCTTGGTCCCAGAGCTCGAAGGCAGCACCGGAAAAGACTGGCTCACCAAGACCTTTTCCGATGCCGAAGGCGAAGGCTTCGAAATCCTCGCCGCAGTAGGAACGCTCGCCGCACAAACCCGCGAACATGCCTCGCCCGACTTCCGTCTGGAACAACTCAAACTCCAATCCGCCGCGGCCGCCGCTCTTCTTGGAAACGAAGAAGTCGACCTCACTGACTGGAAGGAGGTGCTCACTCTCTACGTCCGCAACTGGAATGCCGAAGCCAACCGCACCAAGCGCCTCGACACATCAACCTCGCTACGGCCCCAGTCGAACTATGACCCCTTTGGAAACATCTACTACGGCCGTCGCCCCCAGCAGACCTTCAGCCGAAACGTCACCCCACCCATCGACTCCGGCGATCTCCTCCGCACCCGCCCTGATGACAAGTGGCTTGCAAATATTGATGAGCCCGTCCGCCTCGATAATCTCGGTGTCAGCGCCTCCCTTTTTCTCAAAGTAAAGGAAGAGACCCAAGCCTTCCCTCTCCTCAAAGAGCTCGCCTCTCATCGACCCGAAGCCACTGAAGGACTCGTGCGCGAAATGATCCAGGTCTGGGCCGAAAACAACAACCCCAACCAGCAGTCCCGTTATCGCTCCAGCTACTTCTATTACTCGGGCTATAACCAGCGCGCCGAAACGATTCCCCTCACCCGATCTAAGCAGGAACGGAACCTCAGAAAACTCGCTGAGTTTGTCACCAAAGTGCAAGGACTTGCGCTAGAGGACAACTTTGAAGACGAGTTCTCCGACGCCTTTATCCAGGCTCACTCACAAGCCGAAGTCTGGCGTGTCGAATCACTCGAATCCGTCTTCGGACCCGTCGATGAACTCGACCCCGACACCATCGCCTCCCTCCTCCGTCGCATGCGCACGAACCTCGCCCGACTCTGGCCCAACCCCAAGATTCAGGAGCAAGCCAAGACCAAGCGCAAGGACAAGGAACTGGAAGCGCAAGTCCTCCGTGGATACGCCGCTGCCACCCAGCTCTGCGACGACGCCCTGGAAAAGCACCGCGAAAGTTGGGCACTCGAAATCCAAAAAGCCTCTCTCTCCTACGAGCGATCAAACTACCAGTCCAAGATCGCCTCCTATCCCGAGCACTCGGCCAACAAGCGTTTCGCACTCGATGATCTCGCCGACGCCGCCGCAAAGTATGCCGCCACTCTCCCTCTCGAAGACGAGAAAGACGAATCCGAGGAACCATTTACCACTTGGTTCTACGCCTCACTCGGCTCTCCTGATCTCGGCGCGCTCAAAGCCGATGACCAACCCGTCCCGAGCGAACTCGCTAAGATCAAAGCGGCCCTCGACGCCCTCCCCGGCGAAGCCAAAAAGCGCCACCTCGACAGCTTCGCAAAAACGATCAATGCCCGCCTCGCAAATGTCTCCGCCGATTTAAAATACCGCTTCCTCGAAGCCGCCCTCCCGATCACTGGCGAGCACGAACGGATCGAAGAGGCCTCCAAGGTTTATCAATATTACCAAGATCTCGTCACCGAGATTCAGCTCGATACTTATGTCGATGGTCCCGACCGCCTCACCTCGACCGAGCCCTTCGGCCTCTTCGTCAATCTCCGCCACACCAAGGAGATCGAACGGGAGTCCGGCGGCTTCCAGCGCTACCTCATCAATCAAAACAACTCGCGCTATTCCTACAACTACGGTCGACCCACCGAGGACTACCGCGACAAGTTTGAAAAAGGCGCGCGTGCCGTTCTCGCCGAGCACTTCGAGATCGTTTCAATCACCTTCCACAGCTCAAAGGTAGCCGCCCGCACCGATGCCGAACCCGGCTGGACCGTCACTCCATATGCCTACTTCCTCTTGAAACCCAAGGGCCCCGAGATTGACTCTATTCCTCCTCTTAAAATCGACCTCGATTTCCTTGACACCTCCGGCTACGTCGTCCTCCCTATTTCTTCCGCGGCCATCCCGATCGATGCCTCGAAAATAGCCTCAACCCGGCCCTTCCGCGACCTCTCCCTCACCATGATCCTTGATGAGCGCGAGTCCGAGACGGAAAATAAAATCTACCTCGAAATCCGAGCACAAGCCCACGGTCTCATTCCTTCACTGGAAGAATTGGTGAAACTGGAATTCGATGATCTCACCGTCTCCGATACCGAAGACCGTGAACTCCAGATCGAAGAACTCGATGCCACCACCGACGACGGCGCCCCTCTCTCGACCCACGAATGGCGTCTCACCCTAGCCCCCAAAGGTGATTACCTCCCCACCAGCTTCACCTTTCCCGCAATCCTTGTCGAGGTCTCGGAAAAGGAAGACGAAGGCCTCCTCCGCCAACGCTACGACGACGTCGATCTTGTTGAGGTCGATAACACGACCGAGATCATCGCCGGTGAGGAAAGCCAATCTTGGCTCGCTTGGATCATCACCGCCGCCCTCCTTCTCATCGCCGGCACTCTTTTCTTGCTCCTACGTAAAAAACCTGAGGAAGAAATCATCACCGGTCCAGCTCTCCCCAGCACCCTCACTCCCGTCACCCTTCTGACCTTCCTCGAAAACATTCAAAAGAATACCTCCCTTGGAGACTCAGAAAAGGAAGAGCTCAAAACATCCATCATCACTCTCAAGGACCGCTCCTTCGGCCCAGCAGCCAATCCGCCTGAAAACGACGAGATTCACGCCATCGCCAAACAGTGGCAACAAACCGCAACGCCTAAAAAGGCAGCTTAAAGGAAAACTTTAAAATAAATTCAAAAACTCTGGAATAAAATCTACCTTCTCAACGTCCTAATATTGTTATGTTAAAAATCAGCTTTCTACTAGCATCTGTGGCCCTCTTCGTAGGAGCCTTCGCCATTTCTTCCTGCTCCAGCACAGCACCTCCTCCTCCCTGCTGACCGAGCACCCTCACAAATTGATCCGTGAGATCAATTAATTTTTGTTATTAGGGTTTAGAACACGGGTCTTCACCTTTAAAGTTCTGATCAACAACTGGAGCGAAACACAACTCCTTGCCTCAAGGATTGGAACTCAAATTCAAACTGCACTGATTACCCCGGAGCCGATCATCGTCACCAGAACAAGACCAACCTTTGCGAATAGACGGCGACCGGAGTGGAAAAACGAACTTCAATTCTGAACAAATGTAATCAAAGTCCGGAAGAATGCCAATCGGGGCTATTAGCCGCATGATAATCGCCAGTAGCCAGCTATGCCCTCCCCTGTAGTGATTTTTCCTCCTCCAGCCGACAACTTTGAGCCAAACGTCTCGAAAAACAGTTGCATTCCCCCCGTAAAACCAATAGTTCCCCTCTCCCGCCTACTGCGCCCCATACCACCATGACCATCATTGATAAGATCGAGCAAGAGCAACTGAAGTCAGACGTTACTGAGTTTAACGTTGGTGATACGGTTAAGGTGAACACTCGTGTTGTGGAAGGTGGCAAAGAGCGTATCCAAATTTTCCAAGGCATCGTCATCGGCAAGCACGGTGGCAAGGGCCTCAACTCAAGCTTTACGGTTCGTAAGATTTCCTACGGAACGGGTGTTGAGCGCGTCTTCTGCATCCACAGCCCCCGTATTGAGGGAGTAGATCTCGTTAAGAGAGGCAGCGTTCGTCGCGCCAAGCTCAACTATCTCCGCAGCCGTCTTGGTAAAAAGGCGACTCTTGTGAAGAGTGCTGACTAAGCTGATTGCTTCCAATTTTTTTCGAGCCGTCCGGTCCTGCCAGGCGGCTCTTTTTTGGGCCAATTTTCGAGCACTACTTTTTACCTTTCCCCGCAGCCATTCAGCTTTCATCCTCTTAGCGGTGCGCGTCCCTTGGCCTATTACTTTCATTTCTCTGATCGGAGTCATCCTGATCACTTGGTTCATGCGTACCGGTGACATGGATTTCATGACTCCCGAGAAAATTACACTCGCACCAGAGGACTTCGGAGCGGATCTCGCGGTAGGAGTTCTTGTGATGCAGCCCAAGATCAAGAATGGCCCCAAAATCGACTTCCCCACTCAACCTGTGGACGACGAGGTTCCTGTTGTCGCCGAGATTACCGATGAAGAACTGGGAGACCTCGAATCAGCCCCCGGGCTCGACGAATACCGGCAGTATGCCCTCAACCATTCTGCCGCCAAGCTTCTCGCTCTCTCTTCCACTCTTCAGGCTCGAGGAGACTTCCAACGCGCGCTCTTGGCCCTGGAACGTGTGATCGACAGCTGTCCGCAAGCCTCCTCGGAAGAACTAAAACAAGCGATTGCGGATACCGCATCGCTGAGCCCCACCCTTCCTCGCTGGAATGTCGACCCTGTTGGAGAACGTTCTCTGATTCTGCGCTTCGGCAGCTGGAAAACAAAGAGCGAGGAGCTCAAAACTGCCGCTTTGGAGATTGCCACTCTCATCCGCAAGAATTCGGGAGATCAACTTAAAATCATTCCTAAAGTAGAGGTAACAAGCACCGAAACAGGAGTCACCGATCCCTCCATTGCCCTCTGGATCTCCGGCACCCAAAACGGACATAGCAAAACTGACCTCATACCCGTCCGAAGCGACAACGAAAACCTCACCGATGCGCTCACCCGAGGCACCTTTCTCAGCGTGCGCGGCTATCTTGCTAATCTTGGATATCCCTTTCCTCGTGGAAGCGAGAGCATTCCTGCGGTAGAATTACTCAGTCGCCATATCACACGGTCAATGTGGCGTGACCTGGCGATCGCACTCACCAAGGAAAGTGAATCTTCAAATTAGTCCTAAGAATCAGCCCAACCCCCACGTTCTTACCTCTGAACGTCCAATTTTAACCATAGATGCGCCTACTTCCTTTCGTTTCCTTCCTGATTTCTTTCGGGCTATCCGCAGCTGAACTAGACGCCGATGCGCTTAAAAAGCCGGAGATCAAACAGCTCAATGCCAACGAGTATCAAATCGGAAAAGTAAAACTAAACAAGAAGACTCGCGAAATCACCTTCGGGGCCGGTGTCAACCTTGTAGACCGCCCTCTGGAGTATCTTTTGGTCAACGGAAAAGGCAAAGTTCACGAGGCCCTTTTCCTCTCCAATATTTCTCCCCTCAACCTTAACATCGCGATGAAACTTCTCGGCTTCCAGGAATCGAAAGAACTCTTCGAGATCGTCGACGAGGATTACCGCCCAACCGGAAAGTTTTTCGAAGTCTCCGACGAAGTAAAAAAAGCAGCCCGCCTCGATATCCTTGTAAAATATGAGGTTGACGGAAAAAGCAAAACAGTATTCATCAACGACCTCATTGTACACAGCATCACCAAAAAGCCCATGAGCACCGGCCCTTGGCTCTACACCGGTTCCTACCTCCACAACGGACAATTTAAAGCGGAGGTCAGCGGAGACCTCTTTGCCATTTTTCCAAGACAACCCGCCATGGTGAGTTATCCAGGGAAAGACAATCTCAACGACGACATCTGGTTCACTCATCCCACCCGCATGCCAGAAGAAGGAACAGTCGTCACCTTTATTATTAAACCTCATCAACCATGAAAAACATCCTCATCGCGGCTTTGTGTTTCGCTTCGCCCATCCTTGCTCAAGATGGTGCCCATCTCTCGCTTAAGCTCGAGATGCAACAGACGATCAAAAAGGGGAATACCTACCTTCTCTCCAAACAGCATGCCGAGGGATACTGGGGCAACCCCGAACTTCCCGCCTTCACCGCGCTCACGCTCCGGTCCCTCCTTTCCGATCCTTCTCTCGATCTGAAGAAGCCCCTTCCGGAGAACTACACTCGGGGCCTCACTTGGCTCATCGCGCAACAGCAGGAGAATGGTGGCATCTACTCGATCGGCCTCGCCACATACAACACAGCCTCCTCAATCATGGCCCTCATGGCGGCGGATCCCGTGAAATATAAAATGCCGATCCTCAAAGCTCGCGCCTTCCTCGTGAACCAACAGACTGACTGGGGCGTCAAAGGGAAACTGGATTCAGAGTTTGATGGTGGCATCGGCTATGGAGGATCCTACAATCACTCAGACCTTTCCAACACCCACCTCGCACTGGAAGCTCTCTACCACACCCGAACTCTCGCCACCGACGCTGGCGAGAAAAAGCAACCGGAACTCGATTGGGCCGCTGCTCTTGAATTCGTGACAAAGTGTCAAAATCTACAAGAGACCAATAAGGGTGACAAAGCCGGAAACGATGGCGGCTTTGTCTACTTCCCCGGAAACTCAAAGGCAGGCGAAGATGTCGGAGAGGATGGAAAGATAGCGCTCCGCTCCTATGGCTCCATGTCCTACGCCGGTCTCCTCTCTCTCGTTTATTCCGATCTCACCGCAGATGACCCACGGGTCAAAACAGTCATCACATGGCTCTCGAAAAATTTCACATTGAAGGAAAATCCAGGCCTCGGTAATCAGGGACTTTTTTACTACTACCATGTCATGGCCAAGACTCTCGCTGCCGCGCACCTCCCCACTCTTGACGGCCCAGGAGGAAAGAAAATTGATTGGCGCAGCGAACTCTCGACAAAGGTCCTCAGCAGCCAACGCGAAGATGGCTCGTGGATCAACGAGATTTCACGCTGGATGGAAAACGAGCCCATCCTCGTGACCTGCTACGCGGTCATGACCTTGGAACAGATCCACCGTACTTTTCCCCTCAAGGCTGAGTCGAACTAGTCCTTAACGACCCTTGCGTTTCGCAGGCTTGGGCTTATCGAATTCTAGATAGGTGATTCCTGAAGCCCGACCATCTTTACCAAAGGCGCTCACCTTCATCGTCTTCACGGTGTAGACGTCTTTCACTCTCATGATGTCGGTGATTTCAAATTGCTTCAAAGGAGCGCGGGCTGGTTTGGGACCATATCCGATGACGCGCATGAGAGCACGCTGCGTCTTCGAAACCCACACGCTCACTTCCCGATAGCGGCCGCTTTTTTCCGGATTTAAAACGTGCACGCGCCAGCATTTTTGGCCCTTGATGGCATCCTCACCGGTAATACGGGGATTTTTCCAATAGAGAAATTTCAAGGCGAGGTCCTCGTAGCTCACATCGGTGTTTGCGATCGCCTGTGAGATTTTTTCCGGAGGAAACACATCCGTTTTTCCCTCCACAATTTGGCGTAATTCCTGTTTATCAGTATTGAGCCGGAGGTGAAATCGTTCATTTCCTCCGTCGAGAGCAAACTGGATATTCTCACCACGTAGGAAGAGCGAAAGAGGCGTTCGCTGATTTCCCTTACGAATAGAACCGTGAAGATCCTGCTCCTCTTGCAGCGCCGTAACCTGCCTCACCGACTGCATAATCTGCTCGGCATCCTGAGCTACCGAAACGGAGATGAGAGAGAAAGAGAGAAAAAAAATCACGAGTGGCTTCATGCTGGAAAAGTAACAGTTCGGTGGGTATGACGACAAGTTGAATTGATTCATTCAGATAAAATGGCCGAGATTTGTTAATAACGTGTTGAGAAGAGCCCTTTTTTTACCTCTTTTTAGAATTCTTACCAATTGATGCTTGCGCCAAGTGCTCTCATTCCGATTTCCTACTGACAGTCAAAACGTCCTTCCTCCAAGCAACATTTTAAAATGAGCCTCCGCAGCCAGCTTACCGATCTCCTCACCGATCTTCTCCCCCCCAATCCTCGTGAATCTATCAAGGGGACTGAGTTGATTCGTCTCGTTCGGATGAAGCTCGATGGCAACTACTCTGACGCATCTCTACGCTACCATTTCTCGATCATGTCCTGCGACCCTAGCTCGCCCATCGCGAAGGTTGAAAAGGGACAAGGCTACTACAAGCGTGGAGCCCAGATGCCAGCGCTCTCCGGAGCCCAGGAAATCGTCGCGATGCAACAAGGCCGTCTCGATGAACTGAATGATACCTCATCGACTAATCAGGCGATGCTTCGGATTCAAAAATTTCGGGCTATCGTTCACAAATATGCGGAAACTCGTGGGCTCTTCACTTTTGAATTTCGTCAATCCCTCGGCCAATCTTCTTCCGTCGGAAACCTTTGGAAATTTCCGGAGATGGTGTTCATCGACTGGGAACACGGCGACTTGACCGATGAAGGTCTTACACTCGATCCCGCTCACCTTGCACTCAAGCAAGCACTGGGGCTTCCACCGTATAGCCTGACTTCCGTTCGGATGCGCAGCGCAGCGAATCATGATCGCTTCCACGAAGACCTTTTCCAAACCGTCAGTGCTTCTCTCTGGGCCAACTCGGGCGAACTTTTTTATGCCAATGGTATCGAAGACGAACTGCTCGCTGACCAAGTTCGCCTCCTAGCAAATCGCTTCGGAATCGGAGTGACAAGCTTTGGACTTTCTTCCGAAAATCTCGATGACCTCCCTCACCCCTCACAAATCGCCAACGCGATGCCTCGAGAAACGGAAGCTCTCATGAGCCGTCTCGATATCGAACGTATTGGACCAGCAACCGCCAAAACTCACTGCGGTTGGGAAATCCTACAGAATCTCCGCAAGGATCACTCTGAGATGAATCACTTCCTGGCTTGGCTTGGAGGCTCTCTCGAAAGCGGCGTGGTGAAGCCCTTCTCGGAGGGGTAAAAAAGACCCCAGTAAAAAAAATCCGCCCATCACCGAGCGCCCTTCTTAAGGACGCGTCAGGCAACTTGCGTTCGATCTAAAATGGAGTCAGATTTTTCCAGATCGAAGCGGAACGGATCCTTTTAATTGAATTCATAAGGTTCGCAGACAAAGCTGAAATGGGGAAATCTGGCCTCATTTTGAAAAATGAGGTCACCGGAGGCGCGCTTAAATTAAATGATCTTCCGACGAGCCTACATCGTCATTCCGCCATCCACAGCGAGGACTTGGCCCGTGATGTAACGAGCCTCTGGTCCGGCCAGAAATAGGACCGCATTCGCGATATCATCGACTTGCCCGAAGTCAGACAGTGGCACCCGCTTCACGATATCCTCTTTAATCACTTCCGGAAGCTCCTCCGTCATGTCGGTCGTGATGAATCCAGGGGCGATTGCATTACAGGTCACCTTTCTCCCCGCTAATTCCCGGGCCACTGATTTGGTGAATCCAATGAGACCCGCCTTACTTGCCGCGTAGTTGGCTTGGCCTGCATTTCCAATCAGCCCGATCACTGAGCTGATATTGATGATGCGAGGCGCGTCACTCTTCATAAGTGAGCGCTGAAAGGCCTTCACCAAGTTGAAGGCCCCTTTAAGATTGGTATCGAGGACGGTGTCCCAGTCTTCGCTCTTCATCCGTAAGATGAGACCATCGCGTGTCACTCCCGCATTATTTACGAGGATATCGACCCCACCGAAGTCTTCTAGGACTTTTTTGCCACATTCTTGCACAGCATCGAAATCTGAAACATCCAGGCCGTAGAATCGAGCACTCTCGGGATACTCGGCATTGATCGCCTTAGCAGCCGTACCACAGCTCGTTTCATTTCGACTAATGACGGCGACTTTTGCTCCACGAGCAGCGAAGGCTTGGGCGATAGCGAGACCAATCCCACGACCGGCTCCTGTAATGACGACACGTTTTCCTGAAAAATCTGACATAGCTGAGTTTCCAAATTTCAGGGCGGAACCAAAGCGTAAAATCACCTCGATCAAGGGAGTTCCTCTTTCGTCCTTTCTGGAATTGTTAAAATGATCTTCCACTTCTCCGACAGGAACGGATTGTGATTGCACGCCTCCTCAAGCTGCCACGAACAGCGTCCGGTCAACAGACAAGCCCGCGCCGGCGTGTATTTTTGATTACAGTTGTACACGTTGGTGAAGAGGGCGCCGTCGCACGCCAGGCGATCAAAGTTTCGTCATAGACACCAAAGCTCGAACGCGAAGCGTTATTAGCAATGATTAATCTGGGCATGCCTAGAGTGTGCCCACCGTGATTACGAGACGTCAATACCGAGACCAGGGAGCTTGCCCTACTTCCTGGATCCTGCCCTTGGTGTTGTGAAATCGGCTGTTGGCATCGAACTCCCCATTACTATTAATCTCTCGACTTCGTCATTCGCCACGCTGCGGCACTTGCAAGACCGATCACTTAAGCAGGAGACCGCGTATTTTTCAATCTTCGTATTGAGGAGCGCAACCTCTTCGGAGTGACTGCGAATAAGGGATATCTATGATAGAACAATTTTTATATCGAGATTCCTTTTTTGGAGCGCCGTCACCATTCGGTCGATGTTTCCAATGATCGTTTTGGTCAAGGCTTCGGCTGAGGTGTTTTCTAATCACCTCGAACTTCGAAAGGCGATCAGGTGTTTCCCGGTGCGGATGTAGATCGTGTTGTGATCGATGGCGGGTGTGGTCTCGGACTCTTCCTCGAGGTCGTGAGAGTGAACTTCCTTGAACTCCTTCCCGGTGGCGACAATGGAGATAATGCCGTGACTTGCTACGAGGTAGAGGTGCCCATTGGCATAAACCGGGGACGCCGTGCACTGGCCGCCGAGTTCCTCGACCCGGTTGCGATAGATCATCTCTCCCTTCTCGGCATCCACCGCAGCGAGCACACCGCCGGCACGGATGAGGTAAATGATGCCGTCGTGGAGGAGCGGAGAGGGAATCTCGGGAATATTTCGGTTTACAGACCAGCTTGCGTGGGATTCGGTGACATCGCCTGATCCGCCGGGACGCACCGCCATCAGGAACGGCTTGCCGGGCTTGTTCTTGAACCCCTTCATGAATTCCTCCTGACTCCAGGCTCTATCCTTGTCTTTGTCGAACCAACTCAGTATCGAATCTACCCGTTCTTTGCGTTTCTTTTGATCATCCGGCATCGGGAATCCGAATCCAGGGTGGTCGAGCGGAAGCTCCGGACGGAGCGGAAATGTGAATGGCGGCTTCATTTCCGACCGCTCAATCTTCCCGTTCTTATTGGTGTCGAACGGCAGAATCGAATCCCAAAACGGCTTCGGGTCGGTATCGATATCCCCATCGCCACCCCTCCGTGCTGAAGAACCGAACACGTGGTCGCGATTCGCAACCGGAACGGCGATCGTTTCTCGCGAGAATCCAGTCGTGAACCACTTTCCTTGCCCGGTCCCCGGATTGTAGCCATGAAGCCTTCCGTGTCCGAGGATGACGAGATCCGCTCCCTCCTTGTGGTCCCAAATGATCGGAGTCGACCATCCGCTGCGGGAAAAGGGACGCGCGGTCTCCCAAACTTCGCCGCCCGTGTCCTTGTCGAAGGCGACGACTCTAGAACGACTCAATGAGCTATCGGGCAAATTGCGATCGTCATCGAGAACCATGATGACCGTGTTTTCGAAGCCGATTGGAGAGGTGGCCATTCCATAGAGAGTCTGGGGCGTGGGGATCGGTTTCTTCCAAACCTCTTTTCCATCGTGGTCGTAGCACAGCAGTCCATAGGATCCGAAGTAGACGATGACGCGTTGGTTATCGACGAGCGGCGTCGACGAGGCTTGACTGGCGGCTCGGTGGACTTTCTCCGTGCCCTTGCCTGGCGCGGCCATTCGCCAAAGTTCTTTGCCAGTCTTCCTGTCGAAGGCGAGCGTTAGTAACGCTCCGTCCATCTCCGCTGTGAGGAAGAGGCGGTCTTGTGACAAAACCGGGGAAGAGAGCCCCGGCGGAACAGAGACACGCCACGCCTCGCAATCTTTCCCAAGATGCACCGGTGGCTGACACCCCTCGGCTATTCCAGAGCCGTTCGGCCCACGAAAGCGGTGCCATCCGCCAGTTGGTTCTGCCATCGCTTGAGAAGCGAGCAAAAACATGATGAGCAAGATATACATAAGGTTGGGGTTCTTGTTTCTTTTCACTGTTGTTCGAGCCTACTCTCTCAAAGCCCGCGGACCAAGACACCAGTCCGAGTATCTCTTGCGAGGAACTAAATGCGCTCAAGGCGGAAGGCCCACACCACTGCTTCCGGATTGATCGAATCCTTGCTCGAGGCGGAAATCGCACTCATCGAGAAACATCTCGTCGCTGGGATGAGAGGAAGTGCCAGTCTCAAGAATCCTACGTCGGTCACTGATCCTCTCATAGATGCCTTGAAGGCGAATTACCTCCGCTAATATCGATTTTGCTCGGTAAGGCACTCTTGTGGGACGTCGCGCCCGTCGGATCTGACGACGCTCGTCTCGTCCTCCAGATCAAATGCACCTAGATCCATCCATGTACAACCAACTGAATCCTCTAAAACGCTACCCCACGAACTACCAGTTCTTTGTGATCGATTGTCCATATTGCCATGCTCCACTGAGCGGAATCTCGGACGAATGTAATCTCTTTCGTAAATCCGAAACCAAGAAGCTTACCAACGTCATCTCTCCCTATCAGAAAAGCTTTCTCCAGTGTCGACTCCACCTGATCACACTGAACTTTGATCAAAAGGCCGATCTCCCACCGATCATCTTCTGGATCTTCAACCGGGCTGGACTTTCGGAGGGAACCTCGAAACAAGAGAAAAACCGGGATATCGCCATTTTGATCGAGCCCAACCTTACCCGACCGGCGGAGAATATCTCGCTGGCATGAAAATGACCATCGAGGGGCTGAGCGAACTACTCAAATCGGTCAGTCAAGAGCTCTCTCAGTCCGTCGTCCTTCAAAAGGATCTCCCCACGGATTTCGGCGCCACCGACTGCTAATCTACTAGGATTTTCGTGGTCGGAACGACATGACAAAGCGTAGCACCACCACTGGTAAAAGGCCGATCACACCAGCAGCAAGCGCCACTTTAAGCCCTGGGTAAATACGTGCTCTTCCCTGCACAAGAGCTATCAATGACTCTTGGACGACCTGCTCAACTGGAATGTAAAAGGCATCCTGAACTGGAAGCTTCGATGTCGAAGCACGACAAGCCCGATCTCCAAAGCCAGTTTTGATTGGCCCGGGACAAACGGCGAGCACCTTCACCCCGAGATCTCGAACCTCCAAACGAAGTCCTTCACTGAAACTGGTGACGTAAGCTTTTGTTGCCGCATAGACCGAGAAATCAGGGATCGGCAGAATGCTTGCCAGAGAACTCACGTTTAAAATGGACCCCTTCTGCGTAATGAGACCCGGAAGGAAGACATGAGTGAGGTGGGTCAACGCTTCAATATTCAGACGAATCATTTCACTCGTCTTTAACCAATCCGCAGTGAGTAACTCTCCGTAGTCTCCTAGCCCGGCATTATTGACCAAGAGGTCAGGACGAAGCCCCTCCGTAGCGAGCGATCCAATGAGCCGGCCACGATCAGTTACCTCGCTCAAATCACTTGCGAAGACCTTCACCGTAAGGTGGGGAAATCGCGCCACGAGATCTCGTGCGACCTTTTCCAAGACCTCCTCGCGCCGCGAAACCAACACGAGAGTTTCGACCGACGGCGCCAGTTGCCTGGCAAACTCTAATCCGAGTCCCGAACTGGCCCCGGTGATCAGGGCGCAACGGTAAGTGCAATCACGCTTACTCATCAAAGTGGGCCGTTGGAGTCGCGAAACAATAAATGATTCGTTCACGCGTAGGAGTCAGATTTATCACCAAGGCAGTCATTTCTCCGTGTCGTGGACTACTAAAAGAAGTTTTGAACGAAAGTGACAAGCGTGACTTCAATTACAAATGGAGCATCTATTTTTTAAGGTTCCTTAAGCGGGCTGATTACCCTGCTCATCTACTTGCACGATGCGCAACGGAAGACGCTGAATGAGCTCTCCATCCACCAAGATATCGACCGAATAAACTCCAGCCTTAGGGAAAGAAAGCCCCTGAAAGCCCACGATTAAATGACGTGTCAAAAAGGCCATATTATCAGGCATCTGCACTGGCATC
>Ga0209711_10000507_pt1 | contig 39648 bp, 26 predicted proteins | sample ArcticOcean_MG_C_7_FD_187441 | JGI IMG/M metagenome (GOLD analysis project Ga0209711, IMG submission 187441) | Marine microbial communities from western Arctic Ocean - ArcticOcean_MG_CB11_88 (SPAdes) (version 2) | ecosystem: Environmental > Aquatic > Marine > Oceanic | place: Arctic Ocean...
GGCAAGGATCGTAAGAAGATGCACTCTCTCGGCGGACCTTGGAAGGGCGCCAAGCCTACCTTCAAGAATCTCCGATGGACAATCGCGCAATAAGACTTCTGGGAGTGCCTTTGGGATCGCTTCTCATCTCCTCGCTGAGCGCCAATCCGCTCATGCCGTTACCGACCAATCGAACCCAGACGTGGTGGCCCTTTACCAAGTCTTTACAAATCTCACCTGTTCTCCACACACTCAGTTCACGATTGGCATAGATCTTTTATCCCATGCTTATGAACAAACGATCCTTCTCCCCGATCATCGCCTGCCAGCTCGCTCTCTTGGCCCTTGTGACTTCCTCTGCCACCGCCGAGCCCCTCCTCTCATCTTGGCACACAGCCGACTCAGGTAGCTACGCCCGCATTTTTGCCACTCAGGAAGATGAAGCCCTCGAGCGTGGTGGCGGAGCGATCTCCTCACTCACCACTTGGGATTCGGCAGATTACGAGGGCGTAGCCGTCGGAGACCAGCCCCTCCCCGTCTATGCCGGAGTGCAGGGCATTTCTTACTCGGGTGATTACGTTTATATCAAGGCCACTGGGCTCGCAACGAACACCATGGGCCCGTGGTTTATTAATGGCGAAAAGACCTCGGCTTTTCCTTCCTTCCCCGGAAATGCCGCTATCCTCTACCGCTTCCCTTTCGTGACAGACTACCCGGAGAACTACGCTCCCTCCACGCGGATTCCCTCGAATGTCGGAACTTGCGGCCTCTTTGTTGATGGCGTTCCCCTTTTCAACACCAGCGACACCTTTTCATATGACACCTCGGCAGGAGGCGACCAAGAACCGACGAACCAAAACCGAGGAGATGGCTACTGGAATCGCGATGCATTTATCAATGAAGGCGTCACCTTCGATGCTGGAAATGCCCACCAGGCGATGGAGGCATTCCACTACCACGCCAGCCCCGTGGCGTTGCGCCACACCCTCGGCGATTCGGTCGATTACGATTCCAGCGTCGTCTATACAGGCATCGACGGTGTGAGCCCCTACACTGAAAATTTCAACGGCCAGCACAGCCCGATCATCGCTTGGGCCAATGACGGTCTCCCGATGTATGGCCCATACGGCTATGGCGACCCTACTGATGCCACCAGCGACGTCCGCCTCATGGTCTCCGGTTACCAGGAGCGCGATGGCTCGAATGGCTCTACCGACCTCGCCGCGACTGGTCGCGCCACCTTGCCCCAGTGGGTAGTTTCCGAGGGTTTTCGTACTTCCACCGCGATCACCGCGCAGTTTTACGGGCCCGCTGTTTCCACCACTTTCGTCCTAGGTCACTACATGGAGGATTATGCCTATAGAGGTCACCTTGGCTTGACCCAAGGGGTCGATTTTGATCTCAACGAGCAGAATGTCCGCTACTGCGTCACCCCTGAGTTTCCCGGTGGAACCTGGGCCTATTTCACCTCCGTGGAGGAAGACGGTACTCCCGCTTATCCCTACAATCTCGCTTACAACTACTTCGGCGATGCCACTGTCGCTTCCGGCGTGACCGAGATCGCTGAGACCGTGACCGAAGTCTTTGGCGGAGCGACCACCATCCCTCTTGCCTTGCGTGGAGCCACTATCGATCAAGAGAATGACGAAGTCACCATCGTCTGGAACGGCATGGAAGGTGGGCAATACGAGCTCGATACCAGCACCGATCTCGAAAGTTGGACCGTCGATGCCATTTCCCTCACCGCTACTTCAGGTGCGTTTGCTGTCATCGAGTCGGGCCGGTCGAAAAATTTCTACCGCATTGAGCAAACCGGCCTCGCCACCTACGACACCACCGAATTTAGCACCACAGCAGGTGGACCCGGAGGTCCAGGCGGCGGTGGTGGTGGCGAACCTCCCGGCACCGGATCCCCGGCAGCAGGCTTCGTCTTCAGCTTCGCAGATGGCCCGCCCATGGCGAACCTCGCCTCTAATGTTAGGGTGGGGAATGTCACTGGAACAGTCGTTGCCTGGGCCGTCAATGGACCGGCAGGAGGCACCGCGACGATCTCATTTAATGATAGCAGCTTCGTCTCCGGACAGAGCTATACCGCAAGCTTTGTCGCGACACCTCCAGGAAGGCCCGCAACGACTTCCACCTCTACGAATTCTTACAGTAAGCCGTAGGGACGAAAAAAGAGGGGCATCATTTCAGTCCGTCTTGCACGGCTTGATCGCCCTCCTAGTTTTCTCATCGTTGGACCACAGTCACCCGGGCGAAGCCTGTTGTTCCCTGCGGCAGGGTGACGGTGAAGGTGCGGGTGCCGGCTAGGGCATTGAGAACCTGAGTCTGAGTAGTGAGGTCGACGTCTTTCCAAGTTTCGAGATCGGACGATTGTTGCACTTGGATAAGGGCGTTATCAGCGGTGAGGTTCGTGACGTAGTTAAAGGTCGATCCGAGCACGGTGGGAATCAAAGTAGGCTCGCCAGCGAGGGCGTAAGCGAGAAGCGATCCGCCGGTGAAGGGGGTGGAGTCGGAGTTGCCCGGGTTGCCATTGATTGCGGAAGAAGGGCGCCAGCTGTGGGCGGACCCGGAGTTTCCTCCGGCGTAGACGAGGGATTGTCCATCGCCATTGGGTTCTTCCGGCCAGTCGTCTTCGTCATCGTAGCGCACAGTGAAGATCACGACACCGTTTGCGTCGGAAAGCGTGAGCCGCTCGCCCTTGTCAGAAAGGCCAGTGTCCTTTTGGAATGAGCCAGCAATGATGGCGTTGTGAGTATTTCCGTAGACGCTCTGGAAGGCGACGAGGTCGCGCACGACGAGTAAATGACCACCGGGGGCGAGGCTTGCGAGCGACGAATTAAGGTCGAAGTCGAAGGTGACGCCATTGGTGAAACGAAGTCCGGTCAGGGCTACGTTGGCGGCTCCGGTATTGGTGATTTCCAAAAACTCGGCGAGGGGCTCTAAGTGGGCGGGTTGATACATGATCTCGCTGATGACGAGGTCACTTGCGCCGACGGTGAAGTTTGCCTGCGTGAGGGCGGACCACTCTCCGTTGCCTACACGGGAGCGGGCCTGAAGATTGAGCGATTGAGTGATGGAGAGAGTTCCTCCGGAGGCAATCGTAGCGGCAGATGGATTGATGTTTCCGCCGGTGAGACGAGGGTCGGAACCATCAGTGGTGTAATGTATGGTGGTTGGACCGGTGACGGTAATGTTCGATCCCAAGGCAATGCTACCACCGTGTTGGGAGAAGTCCGGTGCGTCGGTGTCCGGGTAAAGATTGGCCGAGCGCATCTGTGTAAGAACGATATTGGTCCGCTGGGGAATGTAGGTTCCGATGAGCCAGTCGTTCGTAGGGGTGTAGTGATCGTCTCGCGTGTAGAGATCGAACTGGCTGGAAGTCCAGCGGCCGGAGCTGACATCGCGGCGGAAGTCTCCCCATCGCGCGGATTCAGCGACGAGGGCATCGTTCATCGGAGTGGCGCGCGTGGTCCAGGTTTCCCCGGAGACAGCGGGGCTCATCGGGCCGCCATTGAAAAAGTGAGCGCGCACGCGGTCGGCGTAGCGGAGGCGATATTCCACGTTGAGAGCCAGGCGACGTTGAAGTCCGGTGGGTCGACGGTTGCCGTTCTTGCCTAGAACGTTGGTTGCGAGACTCGTGCTGAAGAAATCGGGTGGATTCGGGAAGGAACCGCCCCCCACATTGGTCACCGCGAACTCGGAATCCCAAGGGAAGAAGAGATAGGGCGCGCCGGGTTCGCGTTTGCGGGCGGCACGCCAGTTGTGGCCATCCCAGTCGCGGTTTCCGATGTAGGCATTGAGGACCATGTAATCGATGAAGGCATCGAGATCGAGATACTGCTGGATGGCGGCGTAGCTTCCGGAACTTGCGATGTTTCCGTAGGCGATATTCATCATTTGGTTGAAGGCCGTGAGGTTGCCATTGGTAGCGACGGAAGAATTTACCGTGTCGTAGTCGTCATCACTTCCGCCAAAGTAATTTGCCATGTGATCGGCATCCGGCCGTTCGTGAAGGTCGTAGAGGCCCCAGTAGATTCCATTAAGGAAGAGGTGGGTCCAGCGGCCATGGGAACCATTTTGACCCATCTTGAGGAAAAGGTCGCTGGCCCATTGGTCGCGTCCATAGAGGGCGTGATCGCACTGATACCAGTGACGGTGCATCCAGCCAAAGTTGTATTCCGGGCGGAGTTGGAGAGCATCGAATTCCCCGATGGCGGTTTCTCCCACGGGGGTGTTTTTGAAAAGCGGATAGCGCAATTTTCCCGCACCGTAAGCAGAGCGAAAGCGGAGCGAGAGGGAGTGCTTGGGCGTGTCCGTGCTGCGGGAAGAGCCTCCTTGGACGCGGACTCCGGCATCGATTTGGAAACCAGATTCAGAGCCGTCGGCGAGGATGAGCTCAGCAGAGGTTGGCCGCTCCCAAGCGATTCCTTCCCGGGAGGGGTTTTGGTAAATGCCGGTGGAAGAATCGAAAAAAGAGTCTGGATCGAAGACGAGCGAGAGTGTGGGTAGCGCGGCGAAGGCTGCATCGAATTTGTCAGCATATGCGGCGTCATCGACGATGTCAGGATCCATGTCGTAGTCTGCGCGTCCTCCGCCCCAGGTGGTGGGATAATCGGAGGGTCTGGTTTGGCGGACGATGTCGTCGACGAAGAGATAAGTCTGCGTGTCGATGTTGGTCGGTTGAAAGCCGGTCTTGATTGCGACGGCCCGGAGCGCGGTGGTGGAATTGATGGTGATCGGGCCCGTGTAAATGGTGCCGTTTCCTTCCGAGGGTTCGGTGCCATCGGTGGTGTAAATGATGGTTGCTCCGCCAGTCATGGTAGAAATGGAGAGGTTGAAGGGCGCGCTGTAGTAGCCACGATCGTGGGAAAAGGTGGTGTCTTTTACAAAGTCGATCAGAGGAATGGGGCCGTTTGCCACTCCCGGAGACGGTTCGGTGAAATAGCCGTAGCTTAATTGGCCTCCGTTTTCGCTTCCACTGAGTTCGGGAAGGGCCAGGAACTCCGACGAGTCGGCACCTGCGCTGGAGAGATTTAAGCCGTGGATGGCAAGAACGTTGGTGCCTGAAACAAGAGAGGCGGTGGAGAGGGAAAATGTTTCCGCAACGAGCGCTTCCCCATTCGGATGGATGGCAGTGGCGGTAGAATCATGGGTGAGTGTCGCTTCGTCTGGAGCATTCGAGGATGCGACGCGGACGCCATTAAGATAGGCGACGAAGCCATCTTCGTAACGTATTCTGAGCGTCAGAGAGGAAAGGGAAGTGGTTACTTCGAATGGAACCCGCAGGTAGACCGAAGGGTTTCCAAACCACATCGCGCCGGAGGTGTTTCCGCCGGTGCCAATGAGTTCATTGTAGCTCGAGCCGTAGCCGATCGCGGTTTCGGAAGCGTTCCAGGTGGAGTCATCGAAACCGGGTGTCTGCCAGCTGTTTCCGATGTCGCTGCTGGGAGAAAACCAGATCGAAGTGGCCCCGGCGGCAAGGATGTCGATCTCGGGTGCGGAGGTGCCAATGCCATAGGAGATGTCTTCGAATTGCGGGGGATACCCGGGCGAGAATTCCTGGATGACTGTGCCATCAGGATTGCGCAGGGAGAGATACTCTCCGTTTCCGCTGAGTGAGAAAGTGGTGTGCAGGTTTCCGTCTGCGTCGGTGTAATTTTCTTCGGGTCTTCCGGAGGCAAAGACGACGAGAAATTCTCCTCCTGGAATACTGGTCCCGGTGGGGAAAGAATACTTGGCAGGAAGTTCCGGGTCATCGCTCAGAAGGTAGCCTGAAAGATCGAGGGCTTCCGTCTCCGGATTATGGATTTCAATCCAGTCGGTTGAATTCCCGTCGCCATCGGGAAGCGAGCTGGCATTGATAGCGACGAATTCGGTGATCTGGGGAGCGGCTGAAGCAAGGAGGCTCGCGCAGGACCAGAGGGCAAAAGAAGCACCTTGCCGAAGCAAGGTGCTCTTAAAAAGGGGAGGGGAAGCCACGGCGTTTATGGGGCGGGGACTTCGATGATGCGAAGGAAGAACTGAGGACGGTTCGCTGGGATGTTGAAGGTCTTGGTTGTGGAGGCTTCAGTCGCTTCCACGGGATCTCCAATCGGGAACCAGTTTTCGAGATCCGGAGAGAACTCGGCATCGTAGTTCTCTCCGGACTTGGAATTCCAGGTCAGAGTGATCTCAGAAACGCCATTGTAGCTGATGGCCGTGACCGCATTGGGCCCACCTGACGGTGGACTGGTGATGGTGGCGACGGCTTCGAAGGCAGCGGTGATCTCCTCTGTAGTGAGGAGGCGGCTGAAAGTGTTCAAGATTCCGATCTCGCCGACGAAGCTTTCGAGGATGGCTGGCTCGGCATCCGGGACCTCGGTGCGTCCACCGAGGTTTACGTTACTCCCACCGATTCCACCCGAGCCAAAGAAGAAGAGAGTGGCACCATTTCCGCCAAAGATAACGTCGGCGGTGGCAGATGCGGTGACGACTTTTCCGTAGGTGTCACGAACTGAGGCCTCGAAGGTGTCGTTGTCTGAGCTGACGGAGAAGACGACTTGAATGAAGTCATCGAGATTCACTCCATCGAGGGGAAGGACGACGTCGAGGGTGCGGGTATTTTTGGCGCTTCCGATGAAGCGCAGGGCATCTTGGGTGATGAGAACGCCGAGGCCGTTTTGTCCGCCGCCGGTTTCAAAGACCACTTGGTGAGCGGCAGTAAGGGCGGAGGGCCGGAGCCAGATTTCAAAAGTCGCATCGGCATTCTGGTATGCCCCGACCGTTGCACCCACGTCTCCGCCTTCAGCCTGATAGGCAGCGGCGATGTTGGTGTTGGGGCTTGCGATTAAAAGGGGCGCGTTTCGTAGGAGACCGATGACATTGAGGTTCTTGATGTCGACCTCATCGGCCCAGGCCGCTTCACTATTTCCATCGGTCGCGGCAATATAGCGGTGGTTCGGGAGTGGTCCCGAGATCGCGGTGACCGTGACATCGGCAGTGGTGGAACCAAAACCGTTGGTGGCGGTGATCGTGAAGGTGGTCGTCCCGGTGAGGATGACATTGGTGGTCGTGAGGGCAGAAACATCGGTGGCACCGGGGTCCAAAGTGATGGTGTCAGCGCCGATGACGTTCCAAGTGAGGACGACATTTTCGTCTACCTGCAAGATGGGAGCCGATGAGGTGAAGGTGCTAATCTCAGGAGCAGCGCCGGAGAGAATCTTAATCGCGTGGGTGTTTTCGACATCTCCGTTGGTGCCCTTCAAGTAGTAAGTCGTGGTCTCGGTGGGAGAAACCATCGTGCTACCGGATCCGGCAGAGGTGAGAGGAGCAAGATCGGTGACGTTGCCATTTCCGTCGTCGAGAACGAGGGTATCGTAAGGGTCGGTGATGGTCCAAGAGAAGGTGGCTGGATTCCCCGGGGAAACGCTCTGTCGATCGGTGGAGAAGCCGGTGATGAGCTGAACGCCTGAAGGGCCGAAGCTCGCATTGGCTGCGAGCTGGGCATCCGTCAGGACTCCGTTGTCATCCGAGTTGTCGAAGAACGCCACTTCGTCGATGGCACCGTTTAAACCATTTGCCAGACCTTCGGGGATCTCCGTTCCGATGAGAGTTTGAAAGGCATGGGGGAAGCCAATGGCTCCGGTGTTGATGGTAGCCGCCTTGCTGGTGGCTGCTGCGATGGCCGCCTCGTCGATGGTTGAGCCATCGACCTTGAGGACGGTGATCTGGAAGGCATTTCCATCGGCATTGGCTGAATCGTAGCGGAAGGCAACGAAATACCAGGAGCCATCGGTGAGGAGAGCGGTAGGATGGGTGAGCTGGCTGTTCACTCCGCTGTTGTCGCGCACGAGGACGCGCACGCGGTCGCCTTGGCCGCCGGTGTCGATCCGGAGACCATCTTGGTCGTTCGTATTGGTCGATTGTGACTCGAAGTAGCGATCAAAGGCGTTGACAGTTCCCAGCTGGGTAAAGAAGGAAATGGTGAACTGATCAGTGGGTTGCACTGCGGCATTCGTCCCAAGGTCAAGAGCGCCGCCTTTATCGAAGCGGTAGGACGTTCCCAAAGCTAATGTGGCGGAGGGATAGCCGCGCTCGACGAAATTGAAATCGGAGTTGGGAGTGGGGTCGGAACCGATCATGGCGGCGTCATTGGCAGCGACATTTTCTACGACTGCGGTGGCGGCTGATGAGGATGATTCATCGAGGGGATACCAGGCGGCGAGCTTCGCGCTTGCCGGAAGGGCAGTGGCGACCGCGAGCGGAAGGAGGAGTTTGAAGATGGCGGATTTCATTTACGAATATGGTTTAGTGATGAAAATCGTGGGGGTTGGACGGTAATTGGCTGATAACTAGATGTCACTCGGAGAATTAGCTCATTGTGGTTCTGACAGGAAAAACAATATACCCCTTGAACTAAGACTGTCTTTTAGGTGGAGAAGTGAACGCGCTCTTTTTAAGGGAGTTAGATTTTTTGAGGTGGGGCAGTATTGAATCAGAGATCAACCGATGAGTAATATGCCCCTGGAACCTCGCCCGGATGATGTCCGCTACGAGACCTTCGTGGCGCGCTTTGCCAAGCATGAGCCCGACCTGCGGCGCTTCATCCGGACGCTGCTCCCGACCTGGACCGACGCCGATGAGGTGCTCCAGTAAACGGCGATTGTGATTTGGCAAAAGTTTGATCAATACGATCCAGACACGACCTTTATGAAATGGGCCTGCGTTATTGCCCGTTTCGAGGACCTGGCGTATTGGCGTAAAATGGCTTGTGACCGCCTCGTCTTTCGGGAAGATGTTTCTGAGGAGGATCTACGCCACCCTATTTACCCAGAAAAAACTCGCTCCAAGCGCCGCTAGACGAACCACCCACTTCTATGACATCTTCTCACCTTTCGATCTTCGTGAGTACCTTGGCCTTCTCCCTTGGAAGTGTCCATTCAGCCACTACCGACTTCACAAAAGACGTCCTCCCAATCCTTGAAGACCGCTGCATCAAGTGCCACGGTCCCGGTAAGCAAAAAGCGAAGCTTCGTCTCGATCAGCGCCCCACCATGCTGAAGGGCGGCGACTCCGGCCTCCCCACTATCGTGCCTGACAAGCCGGAGAAGAGTTTCCTCATCGAGGTCGTCAAGCAGCTCGACCCCGAGATGGCCATGCCACCAAAGGGCGATCCCCTTACCCGCGAGCAAGTCGCTACCCTTGAAAAGTGGATTGCGGAAGGTGCCGAATGGCCCGGCCAGATGGATGACGTCGGGGCAAAGCCCACCTCAGACCACTGGTCCCTCCAGCCCGTCAAGCGTCCGGAAATCCCAGACGGGAAAAGCCACCCCATCGATGCCTTCCTCAACCGGGCGCTCGAAAAAACGGAGCTCAAAGCGAACCCCGAGGCCGACCCGCTCTCCCTCGTGCGCCGTGCCTCCATCACTCTCACCGGCCTCCCGCCCACGCCCGCGCGCAGCGAGCGCTTCGTCAGTGATTCTAAAAATGACCCGCAAGCATACGAGAAGCTCATCGATGAACTCCTCGCCTCCCCTCACTTCGGCGAGCGTTGGGCGCAGCACTGGCTCGATGCCATCCGCTGGGCCGAGACAAATGGCTCCGAAGCGAACCTTTATCGCAAGAATGCCTGGGTCTACCGTGACTACGTCGTGCGCGCCTTTAACAACGACGTCCCCTACAACCAGTTCATTAGCGAGCAAATCGCAGGCGATACCATGGGCGCAGGTGAGGCAACCGGATTCCTTGTCGCAGGCCCCCACGTTCCCGCTGCCACCGTCGGGGCCGAAGCCACTGCCATTCGTCAAGCCCGGGCCGACCGACTCGATGAAGTTGTCCAGACCGTCGGTGCCTCCATGCTCGGCATGACCGTCTCTTGCGCCCGCTGCCATAATCACAAGTTCGATCCCATCTCCATCCAGGACTACTACGCCCTCACCGCCGTCTTCCAAGGCGTCGAGTTCGGCGGCCGCCACCCCGAACTCTCAGACGAGCACCCCCGGAAGAAGCGTGCCAAAGAACTCTACCCACAGATGTTCAAAGAGCGTCAAACACTCCGCCAAGCCGGCCTTTCTTGGGCCGAGCACTGGGGTGGTTTCCAAGACTACCAATTCAAAGCCGAAACCACCAAGGCCGTCCGCATCGACTTCACCAACCCCTCCGTCTTCATTGACGAACTCGAAATCTTTGGCCCCAAAGGCCACCGCCAAAACTTCGCTCTCAGCTCCGGGGGCGCCACCCTCAAGACCGACCCTTCGATGACCCAAAATCGTGGCGACCTCCACAATGCGAACGACGGCTATTTTGGCACCATGATGTGGAAATCCAAGGCGCCAAAAGATTCCCCCGATCGCCCTTGGGTCGAAATCCACTTCACCGAGTCGCAGACCGTCAACCGCTTCCGCTCCTCCTCGAACCGCGAATATTACTTCGAGACCGACTACCTCGTTAATAAGCAGGACAAAAAATCCTCCGTCTACTACCCGCCCAACTTCAGGATCTCCACCCTGCAGGAAGACGGCACCTGGAAGCAGATCGCCCACAGCCAGCACGCAAAAAATCGTCTCAATAAAGATCCCGAACTCAAGGCCGCTCACAACCGCCTCCACACCCTCATCGGTCAGCTCTCTGAGGAAGGTCCCCGCCACTCCTTCATCGGCCGTTTTCAAAAGCCCGTCGTCACCAAGGTCCTTTACCGTGGTTCCCCGGAGAACCCCCGCGATGAAGTCATGCCTCGCGGCTTCGAGATTCTCGATGGCGACCTTGGCCTCGACTCCAGCACACCCGACCCGGAGCGGCGGAGAAGATTCGCCGAGTGGCTCACCCGTCCCGAAAATCCGCTCACCTCACGCGTCATGGTGAACCGCATTTGGCACCACATTTTCGGTATGGGCATCGTCCCTACCGCGAGCGATTTCGGACTCGCCGGAGCACCGCCCTCCCACCCTGAGCTTCTTGATTTTCTCGCCTCAGAATTTGTCGAAGACGACTGGTCCATGAAGTCCATGATTCGGTTCATCGTCAGCTCGGATGCCTTCCGTCGCGCCAGCAATCCGGAAAGCCTCGCCCTTCAGACCGATGCCAGCTCCACCCTTCTCTGGCGCTTTCCGCCTCGCCGAATTGAGGCCGAGGTCATCCGTGATGGCATCCTGCAAGCCTCCGGCAAGCTAGACCCCTCCATCGGCGGCCGCGGCTTCCGCATCCACAATGAGAAGCAGACCTACTCGCAGTGGGAAGTCGTCGATAACCACGGTCCAAAGACTTGGCGTCGCATGCTCTACCAAGAGCGCATGCGCCGCGTCGATGACCAGATCTTCACCGCCTTCGATTTCCCCGACTGCGGCCAGGTCCGCGCCAAGCGCTCCATCTCCACCACTCCGCTCCAAGCGCTCAATCTTCTCAACAGCCCCTTCGTTGTCACCCAGTCAGAGTTTATCGCCGAGCGCGCCCTGAGCGAAGCCGGTGGAGATCAGAAAGGTGCCGTCACCCGCGCTTTCCTCCTTCTTCTCAATCGCGTTCCCTCCGAGCAGGAACTCACCGCGAGCCTCGAGATCGTATCCGCCCACGGCCTCCCCATCGTCTGCCGCACCCTCATCAACTCTAACGAATTTGCCTTCCTGCCATGAATTCAGAATACCTCTCCCCCCTTGGCCGCAAGCTCCTCGACCGCCGCGGCTTCATGAATAGCAGCGCCCTCGCACTCGGCGGCCTCGGCCTCGCCCAGCTCCTCGGCTCAGAAGCTGATGAAACGACGAATTTCACGGGGAAATCTCCCATCCGGCCGGTCATCGATCCGGACAAGCCCTACACCTCGCGCGCGCCTCACCACGAGGCCCCTGCCAAGCGTGTCCTCATCATTTTCTGCCCCGGCGCCGTCTCCCATGTCGATACCTGGGACTACAAGCCAGATCTCACCAAGTTCCATGGCCAGAAACCTCCCGGCATTCCCGCCGTCACCTTCGAGGGACCCACTGGAAACATCGCCAAGCCATTTTGGGATTTCAAGCCGCGGGGTCAGTCGGGGAAGATGATCTCAGATCTCGTGCCGAACCTCGCTCGGCATGCTGATGACTTCTGCTTCCTCCACTCGCTCCATACCCAGACCTCGGCCCACCCGCAGGGAGAGAATTTTCTCAACACTGGATTCACCATGGAAGGCTTCCCCTCCGCTGGTGCCTGGATGACCTACGCCCTCGGCTCCCAGTGCAAGGACCTCCCCGCCTTCGTCGCCATCAATGACCCTCGCGGTATGGCGCGTTCCGGAAAAAACAACTTCGGCTCCGCATTCCTCCCCGCTTCTTTCCAAGGCACCGACTTCAACGCCAAGAACCCACCAGCGAACCTCACCCGCCCCGCCGTCTATAGTAGCGCGCATGACCGCGCTACCATCAACCTTCTCCAAAAGCTCAACTCCAAACACCTCGAGCGCTTCCCTGCCGATAACGATCTCGCCGCCCGCATCGCCTCCTACGAGATGGCGGGGAAAATGCAAATGTCCGTCCCTGACATCATGGACCTTAAGGGCGAGCCTGCCTCCATCCACAAACAATACGGCACCGATACCGGGAGCGATCTCAAAAAAGAATATGCCAAGAACTGCATCCTCGCCCGCCGCCTTCTCGAAAAGGGCGTCCGCGTCGTCCAACTCTTTAATGGCTCCGATCCCTCCGGAGGAAATGGCATTACCAACTGGGATTCCCACTCCAATATCAAGGACACTCACGCGATGCAGGCCGAGATCATGGACCAGCCCACTGCGGCCCTCATCGCCGATCTCAAACAGCGCGGCATGCTCGATGACACCCTCGTCGTCTGGGCCACCGAGTTTGGCCGCATGCCCTTCTTGCAGGGAAATGGCACGGGCCGCGATCACAACCCAGATGCCTTCACCTGCTTCCTCGCCGGAGCAGGCGTCAAGAAAGGCTACAGCCATGGCGCCTCAGATCGCTTCGGAGCCAAAGCCGAAAAGGATCCCACGAGCGTCTACGATTTCAACGCCACCATCCTCCACCTCATGGGTCTCGATCACGAGCGCCTCACCTATTACCACAACGGCCTGGAGCGTCGTCTCACCAACGTCCACGGACACGTCATCAATGACGTGCTCGCCTGACTTTTCTTGCTATATGGGTCGGGATGCGGGAGGACGGGAATATCCTCTGCAAAGCCAGAAATGCCGCTTTACTTCTTCGGTGGCAGACTCCCGTTTCAACAACCAGCTTGCTCATATCTTTTCAAACCACGAGCCGTCCGTATCGTGTAGCCCATCAACTTGCTCTCAAAGAGATCGCGATCCCACTTCTCTCCCTGCTGCCCTGCGGCATGTTCGGCGTCCAATTCATCATGGGCAACCGCGTCGCGATCTCGTAATTTGTCGCCTTTCCCCAGACGCCCATCTCACCAAGATGCCAACCGTGGTCACCCCAAACGATGTAAAAAAATCGTTTCATTTAAAAATAAGAAAATTATCGAACAACCCTACCCGAAGCCGACCCGCCCATGAGGGATTCCACTTCGCCACGAGTTGAAAAGTTAAAGTCACCCTTGATCGAGTGCTTCAGCGTCGAAGCCGCCACCGCGAAGTTCACGGCAGTCTGCGGCTCACTGAGGTCCGGAGTGGTCAGCGAAAAAATAAGCCCGCCCGCAAAGGAATCTCCGCCGCCGACGCGATCCACAATATTGCGAATCTCATTCGGACGATAGTTCCCCTCCGCATCAAGCGGTGAAAACGAGGCCGACTTTGAACCCGCATCATAAAGCATCGCGCCCCAGTTGTTATGAGTTGCAGAAATGCTTTCACGCAGGGTGATCGCCACCTTGCTGAGATTCGGAAATTGCGCCACCACCTGACGGGCGACATCGGGATAGCGCGAAACATCGAGTTCACCGGAATGAACGTCAGTCTCACCCGCACGAATGCCGAGCACGTCGTGGCAATCTTCCTCGTTCGCGATGACAACATCCACGAAAGGTAAAATCCCGCGCATCACTTCCTGAGCCAATTCGGGTCCCGATTTCGATTCATGCCACTTCCAAAGCTTCCCTCGGAAATTCAGATCAATCGAAACGGTTGCACTCGCAGCCTTCGCCTTTTGCGCAGCGACCAAAGTGGCATCCGCGGCATTCTTCGAAAGTGCCGGAGTAATCCCGGAAAGGTGAAGCCATGAAGCTCCCTCAAAAATTCCATCCCAATCGTATTGATCGGCTGGCGTAATCGCGATCGCTGAATCCTCACGATCGTAAATAACGTTGCTCGGTCGCTGATTCGCACCCGTCTCGAGGAAGTAGAGTCCCAGTCGTCCGGTGTCAGTGCGCAGCACGAAGTTCGTATCGATCCCCACCCTGCGAACCGCGTCCATCGTCGCTTCCGCGAGCGCATGTTTCGGCAACGCCGTGATATAACGAGCCTTCCCGCCAAAGTTGCAGATCGATGCTGCGACACTGGCCTCCGCACCCGCATAGGTGACGTCGAACAAATGCGACTGACGCAAACGTAAATTATCCTGTGCGGCCATCCGGCCCATGATTTCTCCAAAAGAAACGACGATATTACTCATGATGTTTTTAAGGTGTTAACGACTTTTTGCGCGGCCGCGGTGATCCCGGCCCAGTCCTCATTTTGAACCAAATTCTTCGCGACGATCCAAGTGCCGCCGACAGTCGGAACATTGTCCTCAGCGAGGTAATCCAACATGTTCTCCGAGTTCACCCCACCCAGCGGGAAGTAGCGAATCCCGAGGTGATTGTAGGGAGCAGCCATGCTCTTCAAGTAGGTCACCCCACCCGCAGCCTCAGCCGGGAAAAATTTCACAAAGCGACAACCGAGCTCGATCGCCGCTTCCAAATCGGACGGCGTGCAAATCCCAGGTGCAAAAGGAAGACCAGCCTCCCGGGCGGCCTTCACGACCCTGGGATTCATCCCCGGAGCCACTCCGAAATGAGCGCCTGCTTTCTTCACCGCTACCGCAGTCTCAGGAGTCAAAATCGTCCCGACTCCAACCACCATCTCAGGCACCTCGTTGGCAATCAACTTCACCGCGTTCAAGCCAATCGGCGTCCGCAAGGTCAGTTCAATAACATCGATCCCACCCGCCAATAACGCTTTCGCCAAAGGCACGGCGTGCTTGATTTTCTCTACCGAAAATCCCGCGACCACGCCGCGTTTTTCAAGGTGACTTAGAAGTTCTTCTGGAAATGCACTCATCGTAAAAAAGTTAGTCAACTGCGATCGTCACGCGCTTCAGCGTGAGATATTCTTCGAGGCTATAACGCGAGCAGTCCTTGCCCACGCCACTCTGCTTCAGTCCGCCGTGCGGCAACTGCACCGAGTAATGCGGCTCGTTGATGCACACGCTGCCCGCCTGAATATCACGCGCTGCCCGAAGTCCGTTCTTAAGATTCGAAGTGAAGACGTAAGCCGCGAGGCCGTAAATCGTGTCGTTTGCCAGAGTAATTTCATCCTTTGCCAAAGCCATCCCGGAGGTGACATCGCGCATGATCGTGGGCTCCATGAAGAATCCTTTTCCATCCACCGCGTTACCGCCATGAGCGAGCTTCGGCCCATCCGCTTGCGCAGAATCAATCAGCGACCACGCCTTAAATCCCTGATCCATATAAACCGCCGCTTCATTTTTCAAAGGGTTCCAGCCCATCAGTAGCGGCGCATAAAAGGAGTTAATCCCGCACTGCGTAACCTCACTCGGCCAGTAGGGCTCGCCCCAACCACTCGCTTCCGAGCAATCAACCACTTCTACTAACAAGGCGTTCCGCACATCATAGTGCCACTGCGAAAATCCAAACGGCTCATCTAACTTGTGCTGCAGGCGGTAGGTGCGGATACACTCGATCATAATATTGGAAAAGTTGCCTCGGAAGAGCAGATCACAGCTCTTCGGCCCATCACTTCCGAATGGGCGATAATCTAACGACAATCCTAAGCACTTTTCAGTGTAAAAATTCACTTCGACCTTCTGGGCCACAATTGCCCTATTCCGGGCGTGCTGCCCAAATTAGGCATCCATCGTTAGATTTTTGCCAAAAAAGGAGTGTTGATACAAAGAAGCCCGCCGGAAGTGGGACAATCCTCGCTTTTCCGCCCTCTTCAACGTTAACTGCTTTCGCTACATCGAAGCAGCAGGGGACCCCGATCACCTCGAACTTCGCGAATCCAAACAAACCTCTCCCATGATCCGTCTCTTCCTTTCCCTTCTCCTCGTTCAATGTTCGTGCTCACTGTTCGCTGATCAGAGTTCAAAAAGGCCCAACATTCTCTTCATTGCAATCGATGACATGCGTCCCGAGTTCGGGTGCTATGGCTCGCCCATTGCGATTACCCCGAACATCGACAAACTTGCCACGCAAGGGCTCCTTTTTAATCGAGCCTACTGCCAGCAAGCGATTTGCTCGCCCTCGCGTGCCTCGATCATGACCGGCACTCGGCCGGACACCAATGGCGTCATCGAAAACTATACCTACTTCCGTGACGCCAATCCCGACATCGTCACTCTGCCACAGCACTTCCGCACGCATGGTTACGAGACGGTAAATATGGGAAAAATTTACCACGGGAAATTCAACGATCTCGAAAAATCATGGTCACGCAAGCCAGCAAGCAATCTTGTTAAAACCCGGCCCATCCCCGGCGGATACGGCTTGCCTGCAAACCAAAAGATCCGTCGTGATAACCGCCAGGCGGTCATCGACAAATACGGAAAAGATAAAGTTGGGGGACTGACCTCAAATGGCCCAGCTTACGAAGCCGCAGACGTCCCGGATCACTCCTTTATCGATGGACACTCAGCCCTTCTCGCGGTTGCCACTCTCAACCAGCATCTCGAGACCAAGCCGGAGAAGCCCCTCTTTATTGGTCTCGGTTTCTCCAAGCCGCACCTCCATTTTATCGCACCCAAGAAATACTGGGACCTCTACGATCCTAAAGAAATTCCCGCCGCCAAGCATCAGAATCCACCTAAGGGCGGCGCGGCCACTGGTCTCCACGCGAGCTTTGAGCTGCGGGTCCGCCACGGCATTCCCAAAACCGGCGATATGGGGCCCGAGCTTTCGAACACCCTTATGCATGCCTATCTCGCATGCGCTTCTTATGTTGATGCCCAGGTTGGCCTCGTTCTGGATGCTCTCGATAAATCGGGTCAGCGCGACAACACCATTGTCATCCTTTGGGGCGATCACGGTTGGCACCTCGGTGACATGGGCGTCTGGGGAAAAGCGACGAACTATGAAATCGCGACCCGCGTCCCGATGATTCTGCACACCCCGGATATGAAGAATGCCGCCGGGAAGAAGACCGAGGCCCTCGTCGAACTCGTCGATATGTATCCCACCCTCTGCGACCTCGCCGGACTTCCCATTCCCAAGCATCTCGAAGGCACCTCCCTCACACCTCTTTTAGAAAACCCCAAGGGCCAGGTAAAAGATTTCGCCCTCAGCCAGTATCCTAACCCCGCCCTCCGCGAATGGGCCGCCAACCCGCTCGCCCCCGCGATGCGCGAAACCTTCTTCGGCCCGCTTATCAAAGAAGTGGAAGCCGGAATCATTAAGCAGATGGGTGAAAAATGGGACCGCGATCTCTTCGAAAACCACCTTATGGGCTACTCGCTCCGCACCGAGCGCTACCGACTTATCGAGTGGCGCGACTACCGCGACCTCTCCAAGCCCGCGATTTTCACCGAACTCTACGATCACAAAAAGGACCCCGCTGAGACCGTGAACGTGGCCGCGAAGAGACCCAAGGTGGTGAAAAAACTGAACGCGAAATTGGACATGCTGATCAAGAAGTAACCTGAGCTGAGCTCCGACTGGTATGGATTATTGCCCTAGCCATCGTTTCCGTGAAGGGGGAAGGACTGGAACATGAAACTGTTGAATCCCTGGTAGAGAAGTTCGGGACCACACCATTTTTCATTGCGAACGAGGCCCCTGACTAGCATCGTCGAGTTCAGTTTGTTTGGCGCTACGAATACCTATGGGTGATGCTGTGGGCATCAGGTTATGTGGATGAACTAAGCGATCCTGATTTCAATTGCGACGTGAAGAAATTTGTTTCGATCATCACGGATTCCAAATCACAAGACCTCTCGGAGATTCTCGATGAAGCTGATTTGATCTATCGATTACACTGAAGTGGATGCTCAGGGGGCAAATTTGAGGGACCGCAGAATTTATTGGGAAGAGCTCCCGGTTGAGGACATCATCTGCCGAGCTCAAGAAAATGAACGACCATCCTAATTCAGCTGCCGAGTTCGCAGTGTTCTCTGCGAAGTGTCCACATTGTTCTGCAGTGGCTGAGTTTAGAATGGTTCGTAAAGCGTATCAAAGGTTCGGAATGAAATTCGGGGTCGAGCATATTCTCACATGTAGCCAGTGCCAATTTAAGAAGTATGTCGACAATGGGAAATCCGAGATCTGGAGAGGATTGGCCAAGGCATATCAAATCTTATTGGCTGGTGAGGCCTCTCGGGAGCAATTCGATGATCTAATGAAAAATCTCGATATTCCGGAACTTAACGAGCTTCTGGCAGACTCTTCAATGTGGACATGTCAATGTGGAGAGGAGAGTCCTTCGAATTTTTCAGAGTGTTGGAGTTGCGGGAAATCATCCTCTAAAACAATTCCGCTGGCATGAATCACGGTTAATCTCTAGCTCCGTTGGGCCCGGGGGCTTTTGCCTTCGCGCTCCTACTTCCGCGTTGCTTGGTAGCGGCCTTCGATGTGGAGGATGTCGCCTTTGAGAGTGTGGGAAAGGTCGCCTTCGAAGGTGAGCGAGTTTTTTGTTTGGGCGGTGGCGGTGCGTTTCCAGATGACTTCTTTTCCCTGGCGGAGGATGCAGAATCCATCGGTGGTGATCTCGCGGCTGTGGCTGCCGTAGTGCCAGGTGCCGAGGAGGGTGTGGCCGGTGAGATCTACTTTTTTAAGCTTCTCCATTTTGACCGAGGGGATTTCAGCAGGAGGGGTGATCTTGCGGAGGCGGATGTTTTTGAACTCGATCGGGGCTCCTTCGGACTCGAGGCAGAGGAAGCCGGAGGCGGGTGAGATGTTATTGCCGCCAGAGACTTCTTCGCCATTTACCCAAAGGCGGACTTCGCCATCGATCGCCCGGATGAAGTAGTGGTTCCACTCGTTGATTCCCTTGGTCGTTTCTTTCGAGGGGAAACTGCGGCGGCCATTCGGGGCGACAGGTGGGAACGGGGTCATCTTGATCGGACCGACGGGGAAGACGTCGCCGTGGGAAGTGAACCAATCAGCGGGTTTGTTATACTGTTTTTTGTAGACTTCGGCGTAGCCGAGATCGAGGACTTGGACTTCGATTCCCTGTGGGAGCCGGCCCTGTCCGGCGGCGAGGCGATTGATGGAATCGGGGGTGGCCCAGACGAAGACGCCGGAGTTCCCGCCTTTCTTTTTGTGCATCCATTCGCAGGTGAATTCGAAATTCTTGAGCGGCTCGTGGTAGCGGATTACTCCGGTGGGCTTTCCATTGCAGAAGGCGTGGCCGCCCTTCCAGGTCCAGGTGTCGTCATGGCAGTTCACGTTGAGAAAATCTTCTCCTTCAAGAACCTGCCATCCGCTGGCCTGGGTGTCTCCGGGCGCGCCGTCGGCCTTCTTTTCAATGATGGGGCGTTCGAGGGTGTGGAGATATTCGGCGATGTCACGGACGTCTTGATCGCTGAAGCCCATCTCGGCGGCGCCGGGCATCCATGATTCTTTGAGGTTTTCCACCTTGGTGCCGGTTCGGCGGAAGGGAACCTTCAAGGTAGTGCCGCCCATCACTTTAATTTTGAGGCTGCCGGCGTGCCACGAGAAGTTGGAGAGGAGGCCTTCGGCGGTGTGGCCGTTGCCCATGAGGCGGACGGATTTCTCGTAGCCATGCGCGAGGTGCTCATCGGGGTTGATGATTTCATGGGCGATCTTTTCGATGGTGCGTTCCTGGCCCCAGTGGCTGAGGTCTGGTCCAAAGTTGATGCCGTTCCCATTGATCTTGTGGCAGACGGAACAGCGTGCCGCGAGGGCTTTGCCGCGGGTGGCGTCGCCCTTGAGCTTCGCGACAGTGACCGAGTCCGAGACCTTGCTGATGACGCCGAAGGATTCGGGGACTTTGTAGTCGCTCTTCAAGGCGAGGGCTTCGAGGTCGTTGAGATCCTTTGCGATGATTTCTTGCACTGTGATTTGATATTCCTCGGCCGCGAAGGCGGGGAGTTTGGCGAGATCGCTGAGGCGCTTGATTCGGTCGTTGCGCTCGGCGTCATTTCGGAAAGAGGCGAAGGCCATGGCAAGGTGGCGGAATTCATCGACGGGTGGTTTTTGGGCGCGGATCGTTTTGTCGAGATCGGCGATGGCTTCGGGCGTGTGGAGTCGCCACGCGAGATTGCGGGCGGTTTTGCTCCACGAGGTTGGATCGCCAAAGATGGGGCGGATGAGCTTGAGGTAGACTTCCTTTTCCATTCCAGTGAAGGCGATGCCAAGGGCTTCGAGGTAGGTGCGGTTGCGACCATGGTAGAGTTCGATAAGACTTGGTAGAAGATGTTTGATGCTCTCGAAGGATTGGCCCCTTAATGAGACCGCGATCTCCCGTGCCAGTGAAAGGTTGGATTGCGCCTCGGTGATGGAACTCGTTGCGTAAGCGATCAGATTACCGGGGTCGGCATACGTCAACGCACGGTAGGCTGTGATTTGAAGGTTTGGGTTGTCATTGGTGAGGTAGGGAACAACGGAACCGCGTTCGTCGGCTTTTAATTGAGCCAGAATCCAGAGACGTCGCGCGATGGACTCGGGCGAGCCTGTTTTCATTAACGATGCAAAGAGGGATGAAAAATCACCACCCTTGACGAGGAGGTGAGCGGCATGGGAGCGGACGTTGATCGCTGGGTTATCAAGAGCGGCGAGGAGGCCCGCGGTGTTGGAGAAGTCGATGGAGGCCCGCTTGAGGGGCGCGGCATCTTTTCGAGTGATGCGGTAGATCGTACCGCTCACCTGGTTGGTGCGGCGGGAAGTGTCGTTGTAGAAGTCACTCAGGAAGAGAGAGCCATCGGTGCCAATGAGAAGATCGGTGGGGAGGAAGAATTGTCCTTTTTCTCCCTCCTTGAGCTGAATGAAATCCTGATGTTTGCCCATCTCAATACGGCCATCAGTGAGTTTGGGAAGGCAGGCCATGATTTGTTTGCGGACCATGCAAGCGACCAGGTAGGTGCCTTTGAGACCGAGGATGTCGTCCTCGATGAAGACATTTCCGGTGGGTGATCCAGCACCATACACGGACCCTGGAGGAGTGGCGCCGGGGTAGTTTTCGCGCCAGTGAGAACGGGAGAAGCGAAGGTCTTGCGACCAGCCGGAGGGTTCTTCCCAGGACTTGGCCACTTCCTCCCAAGAGCGTGAGCCATCGCGGAGGTCGGAGTAGCCGAAGTTGCCATGTTCCATGACCCAGGAGGAGCGGCAGTGGGCCGGGTCGTCATTGTCGCTTTGGAAAATATCCCCAAAAGCGGTCACCGCCATGTCGTGAGGATTGCGCATGTTGCTCGCGGTGGGCGTGAGTCCGGTGCCATCGGGATTGACCCGCATGGTGAGCCCGCCAGGGTAGACGTGGCCATCGGAGCTCTTTTTTCCAATGCCCTGCGGGTGGCCGTAATAGCAACCGGAGATGAAGTGGCGGCCGTCCTTTGTTTTGACGTCGGCTCCGGAATTTCCGAAGGAGAAGTGCCATTGGCCGGATGGGGCACCCACGACGGCGTGGAGGGTGTGGTCGTGACCGCCGCCCTGGAAGCCGGTGAGGAAGACCTCGCGCTTGTCGATCGCGGGATCGAAGACGGCGTTTCGATCGACGTCGGTGTAAATGATGATCGAGGGCGTGGCGGAAAGGACGATCTTGTTATCGAAAACGGCGATGCCGAGGGGGGCATGGCGGAGGCCTTTTTCAGAGACGAAGACGTGGGAGGAATCCGCTTTGCCATCGTTGTTGGTGTCCTCGAGAACGATGATTGATTGGCCGGTATCGACGCGTCGACCAACGCTGTAGTCGAGCCCTTCGGTGAGCCAAAGGCGGCCTTGGGCATCGGTATCCATCGCGACGGGCGAGTAGATGAGCGGAGACTGGGCCCAGACCTCGATTTGAAGATTGGGATTGGTGAGATCGAAGGCCTCGACGGGGACTCCTTCGATGGGGCGATCCTCTTCCGAAAAGGATTCGCGGTCGGGGGCTGCGAGCGCAGTCGCCGAAACGAGGGAGAGGAAGAAAGAGATCCAAGCGGTCATGGCTCATCACTACGGCTTTCCAGGGGAGAATATCTCAAAAAAGAAGGGAGCTACTGCACTCTGGAATATTTTTCGAGGGCCATCTCCTTTTCCCAGGCGATGAACTTTTTCTTTAGTTCGGCGACCTTCTCGAGGTGGTCTTTTGCGACGTCGTTTTTCTCTCCGATGTCTTTTGCGATGTCGTAGAGCTTTAAGGTTCCGCTGCGATAAGTGAGGAGCTTCCAATCGGCTTCGCGGACCGAGCCGTAGAGAATCCTCGTAGGCGCGGTAGCGCTCCTTCACCTCAGTATAAACCTCCGAGTTCCTAAAAAAGGGAGGATGTTCGGCTTTTCCGCAGCTTGGAGCAAGTTGCTGGCGAGAAAGAGGGGGAGAAGAAACTTTATGGAAAGGGAAAGGTGTCTTGGGGTGGAATTTGCGCAAAGAAAATATTCTCTGGGGTAAGAGGGATCACTTAACCTTGTTTGCCGTGCCCAGGAGATCATTGAGCGCTTTGTTGGCGACGCGGACGATGTATTTGTTGGGCTGTTTCTTGAGGGCCTTCTTCAACGCGGGAATGGCGGAGCGGGCCTGTTCGTCGGCTTCATCAAGGGCAATGGCGGCGTGGAGGCGCGACCATTGCTCGGGGCTTTCGAGGGCCTTGGAGAGTCCGGTGAGAGCGTCGGCTTCATTGGTGGACATCCTGAGGAGGGCGCGGGCGGCGGCGATACGGACCACAGTGGAGGAATCATTTTTGAGAGTGTCCTGAATGGCGGTCGCTGACTTTTCTTTTGCGGGCACTCCGATGTTTCCCACGCCGGTGGCGGCCCAGTAGCGCACGGCGGCGTCCTTGTCCTTGAGTCCTTCAAGGAGGTCCGGGAGGGCGCGGATGCCATCGGATGCTTGCGCGGCGATGGTGCCAAGGCGGGCAGGAAGGGTGGGGTCATGGCCTTTGGCCAGAATTCCAAAGCGGGAACCGGCGGCTTTTTCGCGGAGCTCGATTTCCGGTTCAGGGATGAGACCGAGATCGCGGGTGTCACGAATCCACTGGCCGTGGACTTTGCGAAAACGATCAAGGCGTTCATTGTGAGCGGGGTCCTTGGCGAGATTGTTGACCTCATGAGGGTCGGCTTCGAGGTCGTAGAATTCTTCGACCGGCTTGTGGTCGGCCATGAAAAGCTTCATCGCGGGCGGCATGTTACCTTCTTTTGCGATACGGCGTAGCTCCTTCATCGTCGCTCCGCTTTCCGGCGTGTTCATGAATTGGTAGTAAGGCTTGAGGGGTTCGTAGTTGCGGATGTAGCGGTATTTTTTGTCGCGCACGCTGCGGATGATGTCGTAGCGCTCGTCCATCCGATCGCGGGCTCCAAAAACGTAGTTGCGCGGTGGAGTGAGGTTCTTGCCGAGGAAGGCGCGGCCTTGCGTGATCGGTGGCGCGGGAAGACCGGCGAGGTTTAAGGCGGTGATGCCAAAATCGAGCGAGCTGATCAGTTGATCGTCGACGGTGTTGGGTTTTCCTTGGCCCTCGACACGCCACTTTTCGGGAATGCGCACAATGAGGGGGACGCGAGTTCCCGAGTCGTAGAGCCAGCGCTTGGCCCGGGGTAGGCCCACGCCGTGGTCGGCCCAGTAAACGATGATGGTGTCCTCGTAGAGCCCGTCCTCCTTGAGCTGGGCGATGTGCTCGCCAACCCAGGCATCCATCGCGGTGATGAGCTCGTAGTTTCGCTTCCAGTCCTCCTTCACGATCGCGGTGGCGGGATAGTAAGGGGGAAGGGTGTCGAGTTGATCGGGGTCTTGTCGCTCGCTGGGGGAGAGACCTTTCGTGACGCTCTCGTATTTGCTCTTCGAGGCGATTCCGCTTTCGTGGCAGCCGGTGAAGTTGAAGACGGAGAAGAAGGGCTGGTTCGCGTCCTTTCGGTTCTTCCAGTGGCCTTTTCCTCCACTGACATCCCAGGTCTCTTTCGGGTCTTTGAATTGGTAATCTTTCTTCGAATTGTTTGTGCCGTAGTAGCCCGCCTTCCGGAGATAAATGGGGAAGGGCTTGATGGTGTCGGGCATCTCCGCGTTGCAGCGCATGTGCATGGTGCCGATCGATGTTTGATACATTCCCGTGATGATTCCGGAGCGGCAGGGCGCGCACACGCCGGCGGCGGTGAAGGCGTGGGTGTAACGCACTCCTTCTTTGGCAAGCTGATCGAGATTGGGAGTGATCGCGTGGGGGTCGCCGTAGCAGCCAAAGTGGGCCCCGATGTCCTCGGCCGAGAGCCAGAGAATGTTGGGGCGATCCGCCGCCGGAGCGATGATGGTAAAAAGAATGAAGAAGAGGACTGCTTTCATAAATGTCATGAAAGCTGGACTCGGTTTAGGATGCGATCCTGGAGTGTGAAAAGATGATCCTCAGGATTTTGTGCGCCTCAAGGTGAGCGGAATTGAATAGAAGTTTGGGTGTGACCCGCTTCAGTTGTTTTTTTAAGACGCCCTTGTCTCTCCTCCTTGTTGTTAGCTTCTGTTCTGAGCTGGCTCAGGGAAAAGCGTGCGACTATCTCAAGAAGAAGGATGAGTGGTATTCGGGAGAGGAAGCGAAAGAGATCGCGACGACGATTCTTTCTTTTCAAAGCGAGTCGGGTGGCTGGCCCAAGAATGTCGATACCACGGGTAAAAAATACGAGGGAAAGCAGAGTCAGCTGAAGGCGACCTACGACAACGGCGCAACGACTGACGAGTTGCGATTTCTAGCGCGAATGGTCCGAGCGACCGATGAGGAAGATTATCGTGAGGCCTTTTCCGAGGGCTTGGGATATGTTCTCGGGGGGCAGTATGCCAACGGGGGCTGGCCGCAATATAATCCTCCAGGAAAGGGCTACCACCGGCACATTACTTTTAATGACAATGCCATGGTCAGGTTGCTTCAGTTTGTCCGAGAAGTGGCGAATTCTTCCGATTATGCCTTTGTCAAAAAGTCGCGTCGTGAGGCTGCGGCGGATTCTTTTGAGCGCGGTATTGCCTGTATTTTAAAATGTCAAATTCGGGTGGGCGATCAGTTGACGGTTTGGTGTGCCCAGCACGATAAAAATGATTTTCGTCCGAAGATTGCCCGGAGCTATGAACTGGCGAGTTTGAGTGGGTGCGAGTCGGTTGGGATTGTTCGTTTACTGATGAGTCTCGATGGCCCTTCGCCTGAAGTGGTGAATTCTATTGAGGCGGCAGCCCGATGGTTTGAGAACGCCAAACTCGAGGGAATTCGGGTGGTGAAGGTGAGGGACGAAAAGGGACCGGAGGGATTTAATAAGGTCGTGAAGAAGGACTCTTCGGCTCCCGAACTGTGGGCGCGTTTCTACGATCTCGAAAGTAACCGGGCGATTTTTGTCGATCGGGATGGCGTGCCTAAACTGAACTTAGCGGACATCGGCGATGAGCGAAGAAATGGCTATGCGTGGTATGGCGGTTGGCCGAAGAAGCTCCTGGAAGAGGAGCTTGGTGAGTGGAGGAAGAGGCTTGGAAAGTAAGAGAGCACTTAACTTATCACGGATGATAGGATCGGGATGCGCGTGGGTTCAACGCGCTAAATTGTGACGAAGAGAATCCAGATGGAGGATTCTTAGCACAGATCTCTCTCTCGAGTTGGCGCTTTGGTAATCCTACGTGGATTACTTCAGCTCCTTAATCTTGATATTTTTCCAGGCGGCGGTGAAGGGGCCTTGGTTTTTGCCGATGCCGTGGACCTGAAAGCCGAAGTGGCCTTTGGGGTGGGTCTTGTAGATCTCTTCGTCGCTGAGGTCGGAGATGAGTTCCCCGTTGATCCAAGTCTTGATGTTGGCGCCTTTGGCAACGATGCGGAAGTGGTTCCACTCGCCGTCCTTGAAGTTCTTGTGCGGGACGAGCTTGTCTTTTGGGGTGAGCCATCCACGACCCGTGGCTTCGCCGTAGATGTAGCCGGCTTCGGCACCTTTTTCGCCAGAGGCTTCTGATTCAACTTGGGGGCCGTAAAGGCGACCTCCGAATTTGTCCTTATCGACGTTCTTGAGAAGGGAGCGGATCTGGCAACCTGAGTTGAGGTTGTTGTGGAGCTTGGTGTCGAACTGGAGTTCGAAGTCGCTGTATTGCTTGTCGGTGACGAGGAAGGTGTTTGGGGAACCTTTGACGGTGGTTCCAACGATGACGTCACCTTCGATCTTGTAGGTGGCCTTGCCGCTCTTGATGGACCAGCCGGAGAAATCTTTTCCGTTAAAGAGGGGGACGAAGCCGGTGTCATCGGCTGAAGCGAGAGAAGGGAGGAGCAGGGCGGTAAGAAGGGAGGCCGTGAATTTAATCATGGCCTCTTTTTACGAGGAGATGTGCGGAACCCTTTCAGGCTTACTTTTTGGCCTCAATTTTGAGGACCTTGACCACTTCGTGAGCGAGTTTCCTGGAGCCTGCCGGGGTGTAGTGGACGTCGGCCTTTCTCTGAATCTCGGCGGCGTGCTTTTTGGCGAAGGCGTAGAGGTCGTGGATTTCCACGCCTTCCTCCGTCATGATCTTGGCGGCAATCTTGTTGTATTTATTGGAATCGCCGACGACGCGGCCTCTCGCTCCCTCTGGGACGGGAGTGGTGTTACGCCAGATGAGGTGGGCCTTGGTTTTCTTGAGACGCTGGACGAGGGTGCGGAGGTTCTTTTGGTAGTCGTCGGGAGCGACTTGCTGGTGGCTGTTTGGAGCATCCACGGCGCTAAGCTTGTCGCCTTTCCCGCTGATATACTTGAGGTCGTGGAGGCCCCAATTGAAGTGAATAACGGTCCATTTTTTATCTTTCCCGCCGGTATTGAGCCAGGCGTCGAGCTCTTTGAGCCCCTTGGTGGTGGGTCCGCAGTTGGTGAGGGGCCGGTGGACGTTGGCTTTACCTTGGAGGGCTTTCTGAACATCGACGGTGTAGCCGATGGAGATGGAGTCACCGATGAGGAGGACGCGCGGAAGGCCCTCGATATCTGTGATAGGAGCCATCGCTCCTTTTTTCTGGGCGAAGGCCGTTGTGCTGAGGGCGGCGATGAGGAAAATCGTCTTGAACATCCCGGAGCCTCCTTTGTCAGGGGGCGAAGGCAAGCTTCCTTTAATGTCACCTCATCCGATCCCGTCGAACCAGCGGAAGTCTTCCCCTCCGAAATTCACTATAATCCCACCGGACCCGACGACTCGGAATTCATCGAACTCCACCACCGCTCCGGCCACGCCCTCAATCTTTGTGGTTGCTTTTTTTCCGCAGGCATCGACTTCACCTTCCCCGACAATTGCGACATCCCTCTGGCCCCCCCGACGCCCGTATCCTCCTCGTCGACAGTCAATTTGGAATCGATGAAGCCTACGGCCGCGGCCTTCCCGTCATCGGCGTCTACCGTGACAACCGTTAATAACGGTGGAGAAATTCATCGCCGAGCAGTTCGGCTTCAGCGCTCGAAGTGGGCCACTTCTGGCGTGGAGACTTAAAATTTCTCGCTAGAGTGGGGATATGTTGATTCCTTCACCTCGCTGTTCGCTCGGATTAGGGTCAGGAAATAGTGATGGCAAGATGGTTTTTCGGGGGCTAACTTAATTTTTTTGAAAATCATGAAGCACTTCTCTTTTTCCTCCGGTCTCGCTGTCCTTTTAGGTCTTCTCCTCACTAGTTTTTCGCAAGGAGAGTTCATTATTGGCGAGTTTCTTGCCGAGAATTCCGGGATTTCTGTGACCGATGAAGATGGCTTTCCGGCGGACTGGATCGAGATCCGAAATACCGGGACGACGGCAGAGTCGCTGAATGGCTATTCGCTCACCGATGCCCCTCTGAATCCGACGAAATGGACTTTTCCTGATGTGACGGTTCCAGGAGGCGGGGCGATTTTGGTCTTCGCTTCGAGAAAAGATCGGGCGGTTGCCGGGTCCGAGCTGCACACGAACTTTTCGCTCGATATCGATGGTGAGTATCTCGCCCTGATTGAGCCTGACGGGAGTTCCATTGAGGACTCATTCAGTCCGGAGTATCCCCAGCAGTATCCTGATATTTCTTATGGACTGGGAGTAGGCGGATCGCGGGTTGCGGCGGTCTTTGTTCCGGTGGGAGCCCCCTTGAACTATTTGATTCCGACGGAGGAAATCGGAGATTCGTGGAAGATGGCCAATTTCGATGACCAAACCTGGACACCGGCTCATTCCGCGATGGGTTGGGGATATAGCACGTCCGTGGGAGATGAAATTGCGGCGGATGGAGACTTGGAGGGCGTGATGAAGGGAGTGAATGCTTCGGTGTTTATGAGGATGCCTTTTCAGATCGATGACCCGGCGCAGATTGCCTCAATGTTTTTTCGGGCCAAGGTCGATGACGGTTATGTGGTCTGGCTCAACGGAGTTCAGATCGGAGCCAAGAATGATCGCAATCCGCTTCTTTTTGATTCGAGGGCAAGTTCGGGAGAAGAAGTAAGGGTTGGTGATCCCTTCGAAAATCATTCAGTCAACTTTGCTGGAAATCTAGTGACCGGCGAAAACATGCTCGCGATTCAGGCGATGAACAGCTCAGCGGGGAGTTCGGATTTCATCATTATCCCAGAACTTCTGGGCGAGACCCAAGATTCCAATGCTCCTGCGGAGTTGGGCTACTTCGAAGTGACTACGCCCGGGATGGTTAATGGTTCCCCAAGTGCCGCTCCTCCGGGAGAGGTCCAAGTGAGTGTGACGAGTCGTGCTTTTATGGAAACATTTGAGCTAACACTGAGTGTTGATGAGCCTGAGGCGACGATTTATTATACCTTGGATGGTACTTTGCCGACCAACGATCTTGCTAATATTTCTCCGGAATACTCAGGGCCCATCACGATCGATGGCTCGACTCTTGTGCGATCTCGGGCCTTTCGTCAGGGGGCTCTACCGGGTCAGGGAAGAAGCGAGGGCTACATGAAGATGGCCGCGTCCGAGGAGAATTTCTCTTCCGATCTTCCTGTGGTTTTGCTGTCGACCTTTGGAGGCGGCGCGCCGTTTTCCTCGAGTTCTTCGCTTCGAAGGGATGTCTTCATGCTGATTTACGAGCCGGACCCGGTGAGTGGTCGAACGACCTTTAATTCGGAGCCGACCCTCTCAACGCGGGGTGGTTATAAGAAGCGAGGATCTAGTTCTGCGAACTTTCCGAAGTACGGCATGTCCTTCGAAAGCTGGGATGATTTCAATGAGGACAAGGATGTTCAACCACTCGATTTTGCGAAGGAAGCGGACTGGATTTTGAATGCGCGTTATACCTTCGATCTGTCGTTGATGAGGAATCCTTTCATCTACCAGTTGAGTAACGAAGTGGGTCAATGGGCTAGCAAAACCCGCTTTGTGGAGCTTTTCAATGATGCCAATGGGGGAGAGGTTGTCGCGGGCGATTACTTTGGAGTCTACACCTTCATGGAGAAGATCAAGCAGGGCGATGATCGCGTCGATATCTCGAAGCTCAACCTTTGGGAGAACAATGATCCCGATATCACGGGAGGCTATATTCTTAAGCATGATCGCTCGAACTCAGACGAATCGACCTTTACGGTGAGTGGGTTCAATCAACGATTGGTGAATGTGGATCCTGGTGCGGGGGAGATCTCCACAGAGCAGAAGTCTTACATTAGCGATTATAGCAATGAAATCACGGTTGCGCTTCGGGACAGCAATGGGATTCATCCGACGACCGGGAAGCATTTTTCAGAGTATCTTGATGTCGATTCCTTCGTCGATCACTTCTGGCTCAATATTCTCGTGATGGATCCGGATTGGGGGCGCCTTAGTCAGTTTTTCCATAAGGACAAAGAGGGAAAAATGATTGCCGGCCCAATCTGGGATTATGATCGGACGATGGGATCGACGGATGGGCGGGATAACAATCCTCTCCGTTGGGAAGCGAATACGAATGACACGAGTTCCACTTGGTTTGATAATCAGCACCAGTGGTTTGGTTTGCTTTTTGGGTTCAATACGTCGCAGGACAATACCAAAAACATGGCCAATCCCCAGCTCATTACGGAGCGTCCGGATATTTTTCAAAAGATCATTGATCGCTGGTATTCGCTACGATTGGATGAGTTTTCTTTGAGTAATATCAACTCGATCATTGATGGAATGTCGACGGAGCTGACTGAGGCCCAGGCACGAAATTTCACGCGTTGGACGTCTCTTCGGCCGGGCGTCTCTTCGGGTCCTTACTTCTCAGCGGGTGGAACGAGTGGCTGGGCGAAAGAAGTTTCCCATCTCCGGGGCTGGTTGGAAGTGCGGGCTGAGTGGATCGATTCACAATTTTTCGGCCCACCAACTTTGAGTCAAAACGGGGGAATGGTTGCGGAGAACTACCAACTCTCGATGAGCGCCGGACAGGGGAATGTTTACTACACCCTTGATGGAAGCGATCCTCGGGCGGCCGGGGGAAGTCCTTCTGCTTCGGCGGTGCAAGGATCGATGGCCACGCTCACCGGGACGACCACCGTGATGGCCCGGGCCTATGACGGTCAGGAGTGGGGAGCGCCCGCTTTGGCGACTTTTGTCATCGGGGCAGAAATTGCCGACAGCACGAATCTTGTGATTTCCGAAATCATGTATGATCCCGAGGGGCCGACCCAGGGTGAGATCGCGGCGGGGTATGACGACGATTCCTTTTTTGAATACATTGAGCTGCTCAATATTTCCAATGCTCAGATCGATCTGACCGCGGTGTTATTCACGGATGGATTGGATTTCGATTTTACGGGTTCGGCGGTCACGGTGCTTGGGCCGGGGGAGCGGGTCTTGGTGGTTCGGAATCAAGCGGCCTTCCTTTCTCGCTATGGCGCAGGCCTCGCTAATCTGATCGCGGGAGAGTTTGCCAATGACACCGGGCTTTCGGGAAATGGGGAACAGCTTGAGCTGAGTGGACAATTTGGCGTCATTAGTGATTTCACTTATAACAACAAGTTTCCTTGGCCTGAATCTTCGGATGGGGCTGGTCCCAGTCTGGTTCTGGTGGCCCCGGGATCAGATCCTGATGAAGGATTGGCAGGGAACTGGCGGCCCAGCGTGAGCGCTTCCGGAAGTGCGGGAGCGGGCGACGCGATTGCCTTTGTGGGCGATCCCAACGCGGACCTCGATGGCGATGGGGTGACGGCCTTTGCGGAGTATGCGCTGGGGACGAGTGACTCGGATGCCGGAGAAGGAAAAGACGTTCTGCGAGCGAGTGTTGGAAACGATGGCCGTTTCAAGCTAACTTTCCCAAGAAATCTTGCCGCTGACGATGCGATCATCACGATCGAAGTTTCATCCAACCTGGATGATTGGGCGGCTGCCGGGGAGATACTGGATCTGGATGAGGAGACTCATGATGGCAACGGGATCGTGACTTACATTTATGAAACGCCTGACCAAGCGGCGCTGAGTGATCGGCTCTTTACCCGCCTGCGGGTGCTGGCGCGCTAGCGAATTGCCCTTGTGAAAAAGAAGGAGCCTTGAGATTCATTTTAGGCTCAAATCTGAATGCGCCGTTTTGAAGCGAAAAAGCGACGATGGTTACTTCAATTCTTCAGAGTAGAGAAAACCGCGGGAACATTCCATCTAGCGGGACGAATTATTGAGGAGATCTTCCTTTGGGAAAGGAACAGGAGAGATTTTACGGAATCAGACTACGCGAGGGTGCGCAGAATATTCGGGCACCACAACTGAGGATCCACGCTGCCATTTCGAGAAAGCGCCCGGCTCTTGATTTCAACGCGCAGCGCTATTTCCTAACTATTTAGAAACATCATTCGTCTCTTTTAGAAAATGCGGAGTGGTATTACTCGGAAAGAATAGCGGCTACCGGAAAATGATCGGAGGGCCACTGGGTTCCGCTGTGATGGCGCTCGATCCATGCTTTTTTAACCTTGGCGTCTCCAAGAAGAAAAATATGGTCGATGGTGCCGGTGGCGGAGCTTTTGCCATTCCATGAGTGGAAGGTGCCGCGGTTGGTGCCCTCTTCATGTTGTGAGAGAAAGGCATTGGTCCATTTTGCAGCTGTCAGCTTCTTGAGTGCGGGGTTGGCCTCGGTGGCATTGAAGTCGCCCATGAGAATGACTTGGGTCTCGAGATAAGGTTTAAGGCGTTCGAGAATGAGATCGACGGATTTGATTCGCGATTCCTGGCCCCGGTGATCCCAGTGGGTGTTGAAGACGGTGATGATTTTTTCATCTTTCTTCCGCTTGAGGATCGCCCAAGTGCAGACCCGTTCGCAGACATTGTCCCAAGTCATCGAACCTGCAACCTCAGGGGTGTCGGAGAGCCAGAAGGTGCCGTGCTTGACGGCTTCGAACTGATCTTTGCGGTAGAAGATGGGCGAGAATTCCCCTTTCTTTTTGCCATCGGCTCTCCCCACTCCGACCCGGTTGTAGTTTGGGAGGGCTTTCTCGAGAAAGGCGATTTGTTCCCAAAGTGCTTCCTGCAGGCCTATGATCTGCGGGTCCATTTTCTGAATGGTGGCAGCGACCAGTTCACGGCGATTGCCCCAGCTGCGCTCGCCTTTATCTCCGCCAGCGTAGCGGATGTTGAAGGTGGCCAAGTGGAGGTCGGCGGCGGCGAGAGCGGTCGTTAAGAAGAGAAGGAGGAGTTTCATGGGGACGAGAGTATGAGTGGAGATCTTATTTTATCTTCAAATGATTAGCTCTGGGTTACAGAGATGCCGTCGGAATGCCAATCAAGAATCAATTCATCCACGAAGTCTTCGAACATCAGAAGGCCGATCTCCTTCATCATCTGCTAGAGACGGAGGAGGACTTGCATACCGTGATCGTTTTCTCACGGAGCCGGGACGCCGTTCATGCGCTCACTTCTTCGCTCAATAAGGCCGGGATTCCGGTGGGTTCTTTGCACGGAAATAAGAAGATCGAACTTCGGGAGCGCAGTCTGCGGGAGTTGAAAGAGGGCAAGATTCGCGTGCTGGTAGCAACCGAAGCGGTGGTGCGTCTTCTCGATATCGCGGGAGTTCGGAACGTCCTTCACTTTGAGTTCCATGAATTGGACGAAGATTACCTGCGACGCGTTGATTGTGTGCAGAAGGCAGGGGGAGAGGTTTTGACCTTTGTGAGCCCGAAGGATTTGAATTTATTGGGCAAGCTTGAAGAATTGGTCGGCGAAAAATTGCCTCGCCGGACTGCGGAAGGTTTTGCCTACGACGATCAGCCGCGAACAGGGAAAGATCTTGTTGGTCAGGTGGATCGCTCGAATAAAACGAATTCGAAGCCCCTTCAGCATAAGAAACCGAAGCTAAAGAATAAAGGTCCCCGCCGGAAAACGGGGCGAACCCGCAAAAAATAAGCCTCCCGCCTGCAACATTTCCCGTTTTTCAACCGTTCTTTTAGATCCCGCGATGACTCAATATTTTACCCTCTTCCTCGTTCTTTCGTTCTCTGCTTTCGCCAAAGATAAGCCCAATTTCATCATCATCTTCACCGATGATCAGGGCTACGGGGACCTAGGGTGCTTCGGCTCGAAGACAATCAAGACGCCCAATATTGACCGGCTGGCGAAAGAAGGTCGGAAGTTTACCAACTTCATGGTGGCCTCCCCGGTGTGCACTCCTTCGCGCGCGGCGCTCTTGACGGGATGTTATCCGAAGCGCATTGGAATGCATCAACATGTTCTCTTTCCTTCTTCGACAAAAGGCCTGAATCCCACCGAGCACACCATTGCCGATCATCTGAAGTCCCAAGGCTATGCGACGGCTTGCTTCGGAAAGTGGCATCTGGGGCATCATCCTGAAACGTTGCCGCAGCAGAATGGCTTCGATACCTACTTCGGCATTCCTTACTCGAATGACATGAATCACCCCGACAACAAGGGGAAGCCCAAGGGTGGACATGCTGGGATGGATGCGCTTTGGAATGATCCGGAGTCCACTCTGACAAAGTGGAAGACTCCGCTCATGGAGAATGAAAAAATCGTCGAGCTCCCGGTGGATCAGCGGACGGTGACGCGGCGCTATACCGATCGTTCGATCGAATTTATCAAAGCGAATCAGGATAAGCCCTTCTTCCTCTACTTACCGCATTCAATGCCGCACATCCCGCTTTACGTCCCGGATGAGGTGCGTGATGCCGATCCCAAGCGTGCTTACATCAATGTCATTGAGCACATCGACCAGCAGGTGGGTCGCATTGCCGATCTTCTTCGGGAATCAAAGCTGGGGGAGAATACCTATCTCATCTTCACGACGGATAACGGCCCTTGGCTTCAGTTCAAACATCACGGCGGGTCGGCTGGTCCGTTGCGTGATGGAAAAGGAACGACCTTCGAAGGCGGGCAGCGGGTTCCTTGTGTGATGTGGGCACCGGGTCGCGTTCCGGCGGGAACGACTTGCGATCAGCTTTGCGGAACGATCGACCTTCTTCCGACGATTGCCTCACTGACCGGGACTCCCCTTCCAGACGATCAGAAGATCGACGGTCTTGATATTTCCTCGCTCGTCAAAGGAGGCAACGATTCGCCTCGGGATGAATTCCTCTATTACACCTCCCAAGGTGCGATTCAGGGAATCCGTCAGGGAGATTACAAGCTCCTCATCAAGGGGCCTCGAAACCCGAAGAAGAATCCGAAGGCAAAGACCCAGGTGCTTCTTTTTAATCTTACTTCAGATCTCGGCGAGCAGACGAATCTCGCTGAGAAGAAGCCTGAAAAGGTGGCCGTTTTGAAAAAGCGAATGTTGGAGTTGGATGCGGAAGTTGAGAAGAATGCCCGCAAGCCCTGGCTGAAGAATTAGGAGGTTGCGCTGTCCCAGGTTGATGAAGCCTTGAGTGAGGAGAACTCTAGCTGGGCAGTGGTGAAGGATGGGTCGAAGGCTAGGGAGGTAAGCCGGCCTACCCCGGTGGAGTTCTCGGTGGTTTCACCGAGAAAGAGTAGCTTGAGGAGGAATGCAGGGACGATCTCTAAGAACAGAGGTTCCATTGCTGCTATTTCTTTTTGGCACCGGGATCACGCCGGACTCCGAATTTTTGCGGCGTGAGCTTCGCTTTGACGGGCTTGAGTTGCTTGCCTTTGAGGCGTTCTTTGTCCTTAGCGATGGCGAACCATTGCGTGGCCATTTTTTCGACCTTGGCCGGATCTTTGGCAGCGAGGTCGTTGAGTTCGGTGCGGTCATCGGCGAGGTTGTAGAGTTCCCATTTACCTCCCTTGGCGGAGGCGATTTTCCAGTCGCCGGAGCGGAGGGCACGGTCGGTGGCGTAGTGGAAGTAGAGCGGGTCGTGTGGTGTCGATTGGGAACCTTGGAGAATGAGGGAGAGGGATTGGCCTTCGAGGGGATCGATGATTCGGTCTACGACTTTGCGTTGATATTGGGCACCGGAGAATTCGAGGAAGGTGGGGAGGAAGTCGATGAGATGGGCCGGTTGATCGGTGATGGTCCCCGAGGGGGTCTTCTTACGCGTTGGGTCTCCCTTGGCCTTTTTAAGAGGGAAGTTTCCGGGAAGCTTGGCGATCATGGGGGAGGCGATGCCACCCTCGTGCTGGTTCTGTTTATAGAGACGGAAAGGGGTGTTTCCGACAGAGGCCCAGCCGACGTCGTAGCACCAGTAGGACTTGGGATCCCAGGGCTTTTTTTCTTTGCCGCGGGTGCGGTCGAAGGGGCAGGCACCGTTGTCGGAGCAGAAGAAGATGGCGGTGTTTTGGTAGAGGCCCGTTGCTTTAAGATGGGCGATGAGGCGGCCGATGTTTTGATCAAGGACGTCGATCATGGCGGCGTAGACTTCCATGCGGTCTTCTTCCCATTGTTTCTCTTCGGGAGTGAGAGAGTCCCAGGCGGGGACGTGGGCGGCGCGGGGGGAGAGCTTCCATTTGGCGGGAAGGAGGCCGCTCGCGATTTGTTTTTCGTGGCGACGTTTCCGGAGGACGTCCCAGCCTTCGCTATATTTGCCGTCGTGTTTTTTGACGGCGGCTTCGGGGGCTTGAAGAGGGTAGTGGGGGGCGTTGTAGGCGCAGTAGAGGAGGAAGGGTTTTGGGGAGTTGGAAGTTTTTAGTTTTAAGTTTTCAGTCTGATGCTCTGAGAGAAAGTCGATGGCGAAGTCAGTGATGACGTTCGTGGTGTAGAAAGGTTTTTCTTTGTGGGTGGTAGGGACGTTCCAAGGCTGACCATCTAAGCGGAAGCTGTTGTCTCCCGTGAAGAAGTTGGTGGCTCCGGAAAGGTGGCCCCAGTAGCGGTCGAAGCCGAAGTCGGTGGGTTGTTGATCGAGGTGCCATTTCCCGACCATCATGCTGTGATACTGATCTCCGAGATGCTCGGCGAAGGTGGCTCCACGGGAGATGCTCGCTCCGCCGGCTTGATCACAGTAGAGGCCCGTGAGGAGCGAAACGCGGGAGGAGTGGCACTTGGCGGTATTGTAGAACTGGGTGAAGCGGAGCCCGCCCTGGGCGAGTTGGTCCAAGTTGGGAGTCGGGATTTCCGAGCCGTAGCAGCCGATGTCGGAGAAGCCGAGGTCATCGGCCATGATCATGACGATGTTGGGGCGGGCTGATTGCGTATCCTTAAATGTGAATTCCGTCTGGGCAGGGGAAACTTGGAGGAAGGAGGCGGAAATAAAGAGAATGAGAAGTGAGCGCATCAGTTAATTCGGGAATTTTTAATTGTCGTCGGTGAAATCACTTCATCAAGGATCATTTCGGAAAGGATGAAATCGGGTTCCTTTTTAGGAATCCTGTGAGAAAGAGAGAAGGGTTTCAACTGATCAGTTCATCCGAGGGTTTTCCGAGAGGTCTGACACCACGATCTGCTAAAAGGGTCAATTTGCTACGCCAATCATTAGTCCCGTGCGGTGCAGTGGCTTCTGCTGGCTTAGGTTTGGATTGGTGAGACCTGCCTTCGGCGAGTCGTCGTTCGGTGAAGTCGACCAGGTGGAGCGATTAGTGAGGCTTCCAGTTCTAGCTTTTTTATGCCAGAATACACTCATGTCGATGAGTGTCCGAAAGATCATTTTCTTTCTCGCCTTCCTTTCCCTGCAGTCCTGCTCCACCAGTAGTTCTACGAAGAAAGTCGCCGGCTCGAATTGGGGCGCGGTTCAATCCTTTATCGAGGATCAACGTCGGGCCGGTCATCCCAATTACAACCCGGAGTGGCTTTACCTCGTCGACCCAGCCGCCCAACGGATGCACGTTATTTCCCTCAAAACCGGTAAGATTCGCGAGACTCTTCGTTGCGGGACCGGAAAACGAGGTCTCGGCTTTGGGCATGCGCAAACTCCTCCCGGATTTTTTACGATGGGCGGTGTCCGCATCGCGAAAAACGCCGATTCTGCGATCCAAACCGGGGATTCCAAGAAAGGCGTCAGCGGCATTTACGCGGAGATCCTTTATCCTCCGACCCATCCCGATCCCACGCTGCGAGGCTATGTTCCTAATGGAGTAGTGATCCATTCCTACAATCCTGACGCCAGTGAAATGCTATACCAACGCCGAGCTCAAAGAATGATCGGGCGCATTCCGTGCACCGCGGGTTGCTCCGTTCCCGAGATCGACGAAGCCCACAAACTCATCTCATATCTCAAAAAATCAGCCGGGAGATTTGACCCCACCGCCCGTCCAAACGCCAACCTCCGGAGCCTCATTAGCCGGGGTTCGGTCAAAATCTATCAACGTGATCGACTCGGTGACCCCATCTACATTCTCAACCGACAATAACTACGCCATTTTTCCGGACTCCAAATGCTTGCGCACCGATGGTTCTAATCAGGAGATTTATTCTCTTCGTCGGTGAGACTGAGGTCTTCCCGGGGGTTAGGTGATTGGTGTCGATTTGGGGATCGGTGAGGCTTGTCGAAGTTGGGTGAGGACGTTGATCATGGAGTCAAAGCCTATGGTGCCACAGGTTCCGTGCGCAGGAATCGGCGGCGAGAGGTAGACGGCGTCGGAGAGCTTGATCGCCCTCGTCAAGGAAGGCACTATTTCTCTATGGGAAAAGGATATGAAGAAAATCAGGCGCGGCTCTCGGCTCTTTCGTTGTTGGGGAAGGATCTCGCGCGTCGGGCAAAATCGACCTGCGAGCTCAGCTTGAACTCAGGAGTGCCTCTCCGCATTTATGAAGTTCCTCCCGTGTCAAAAACACCGGAGCTGGATCGCTGTCTGATGCTCAGTGATGAGGTGATCGAAGCGCTTGAGAAACCAAGTCTACTTAAGGCGGACGAATGGCGTCATCTGGGCGAGCTGATTTGGACGGAGTTGCCAATCCAGCAGCTGATGGTGGTGCGGTTCTTACAATATCTCGGAAAGACGACTCCTTGGTGTCAGCAAACTATCGAGGAGGCTTATCTTGATGACGAAGTGATTGCGGCCGCGGAGGCGGTGCCGCTGGGGTAGAAAAAGGTCCGCGTCATCGAAATGACGTGGGCTTTTTTCGGATTGCCTGCAGGGCGAGGAGAGCGGTTGTTCGGAGGTCGGAAGTTAAGAGCCTTTACTACTGGGGGATGCTGCTTTGGTCGTAGATGATTTCGACCTGGATGAAGCGTGAATCGCCGACGGCTTGGCAAGGGGTGTTGTTAAAATTGGTGGCATCTTCCTCAAGGGCGGCGGTGCCGACGACATCGGAGGAGCCCCAGGTGAAGGCGCAGTATTCCTATTCTCAGGCCGCTGGGGATCCGGCGAGCTTTTCGAACCATCTCGCAGGGCTGGGAATTAGCTGGAGATTTTAGGGGAAACGAGGAGATTCGCTTAAGGAGAGCGAAGGATTTGCGAGAAAGTCCGATGGCGCTTTACAAAATCGGGCGGTCTTGTCAGATAGACGAAGTTTTAGACAGACCCTATGCCGAAGGACACTAGCATCAAAAAAATCCTCGTGGTCGGAGCCGGCCCCATCGTCATTGGACAAGGTTGTGAGTTTGATTACTCCGGGACCCAAGCTTGCAAGGCGCTGCGCGAGGAAGGTTACGAGGTCGTTCTCGTGAATTCCAATCCGGCAACGATTATGACCGACCCGCAATTTGCGGAGCGGACCTATATCGAGCCGATCACTCCGGAGTCGATTGAGAGGATCATCATCAAAGAAAGGCCCGATGCGCTCCTGCCGACCCTCGGAGGTCAGACTGCGCTGAACGTCTCCATCGAGCTTTTCGATGCCGGAACCCTCGATAAGTATGGGGTCCGCATGATCGGCGCCAATGCTGACGCCATCGATAAGGGCGAAAATCGTCAACGTTTCAAAGACGCGATGATTAAGATCGGCCTTGACCTCCCCATCTCGGGAGTGGCGCACTCGATGGAGGAGGCGAAGAAGATCGCGAAAGAGATCGGGATGATGCCGCTTGTCATTCGTCCTGCGTTCACCCTCGGTGGAACCGGTGGTGGGATCGCTTACAACAAGGAAGAATTTGAAACAATCGTCACGAGCGGTCTCGATCTTTCCCCAACCACCGAGGTCCTCGTTGAAGAGTGCCTCCTCGGTTGGAAAGAATACGAAATGGAAGTTATGCGCGACCACGCGGATAACTGCGTCGTCATTTGCTCGAT
>Ga0209711_10000513_pt1 | contig 39414 bp, 35 predicted proteins | sample ArcticOcean_MG_C_7_FD_187441 | JGI IMG/M metagenome (GOLD analysis project Ga0209711, IMG submission 187441) | Marine microbial communities from western Arctic Ocean - ArcticOcean_MG_CB11_88 (SPAdes) (version 2) | ecosystem: Environmental > Aquatic > Marine > Oceanic | place: Arctic Ocean...
GCTCCGAACAGCCTTCAGAGGCAACAAAACAACCACAAACACAGAAAGCGTAGAGTGTCCTAATTATGAGGTAATGCTACAGAGTATTACAAAGAGCTTCGGTGTGCTCTATTTATGAGGCAACAGGGCGGCGTTGCCTGCGATCTGGGTGATTTGGTCAGAGTCGCTGTGGGTGCGGCTTTCTAGGTTTCCGTCTTTGGTGGTGGAGTCCCAGTTGCCGGAGTCATCGTAGTTCCAGCTTTGGGCGTTGTTGCTTGGTGCCCCTGCTCTGGTCCAGTTGGTGATGCGGTTGCCGGCATCTTAGCTGGCGGTGAAGCTGGTGTTCTGGTTGTTTGGGAGATGGCTTGGTTCAAGCCTAGACGGGGTTGAAGTATCGTTTTTCATTATGCAAACAATTAATTTAAACAGATGTTTCATGCGGGTGATTGACAGCTGTTAGTTCTAGGTTATAGATAGTTCAGAGATGAATCAAAGCGTACAAGTTAAGGGGGGGGATGAGACGAAAGAGAGGATCTTGCTGGCGGCTCAGAAACTGTTTGCTGAGAGGGGGTTTGAGGCTGTTTCTCTGAGGAAAATCACTACTGAGGCACTGGCGAATGTGGCTGCGGTGAATTATCATTTCGGCAGCAAGGAGGCGCTCATTGATGAAGTGATCGTCCAGCACATACTGCCGGTGATGAAGGAGCGGATGCGTTTTTTAGATGAGGCTGAGCGTAAATTTCAAGCAGGTGTGGTTCCAGTAGAGGTGATTTTAGATGCGTATATGCGGCCATTTCTTACAGTGATGGTGGAAAGTGGTGAAAGCCGCGAGTTATTTTGTAAATTTATGGGGAGATGTATGTCGGAGCGAGGTGATAAGATACCAGAGCAGGCATTACGTACGGCTCAGCGGGTTGTGAAGCGGATCACGGCGATGCTTTCTGAGACGCTGCCTGATGTGGAACCGGAGGTACTGTCTTGGCGCTTACATTTTTGTTTTGGGGTGATGGCGCATACCTTGATGCATGAGGACACATTCAAGACCTTGTCTAAGGGGATGAGCGGTGATCCAGATTTCGAGACCACACTTCAGCGGATGATCGATTATTGCATCGGTGGGCTGAAAGCGGGAAGCTCAGCTTTAACAACTAGATCGGGAGGGCAAAGTGAATTTTTCTTTTAACTGTAATCGAGTCATTCTAGTAGGGGCGGTGAGTCTGCTAGGTTTGTCAGCTTGTAATCTGACCCAAGTTCCTGAATCAAAGATGGGAGCGGTGAAAGACCTGGCTCCTGGGAGATGGACGGCCACTAAGGAGGGACGCAGTGGGGTGGATAGAGCGTGGGTGAAGAGATTTAATGATAGCAGGCTGGAGAAGTTAGTGGCAGAGGCTGTGACGAGAAACCCTGATATGCGGGTGGCTGCGGAGAATGTGCAGCAGGCCCAGCAGGCTGCCTATCTGGCGGGCGCGTCATCGAGAGTGATGGCAAGCGCGGGGCTGGATACGAACCGACGTAAGATTATTTTTGTCGGCTTTCCCTTTGGTGGGTCTCAGACGAATAATAGTTTTGGGCTGAATCTGAATGTGAACTGGGAGCCAGATCTCTGGGGTAGGGTGAGTGCGGGTGTGTCAGCATCTGTGGCAGATATGCAGGCGGTGGAGATGGAGAGAAAAGCCGCTGAGACATCGCTCGCTGGTAATGTCTGCAAGGCATGGTTTACCTTATGTGAGGCAAATGAACAACTAGGGTTAGCATCAGAAGCCCACTTATTGCGTCTCAAGACGGTGGATGCGGTGCGTGATAGATTCGAGCTGGCGCTTCAGCAAGAGGGGGGCGGAGCATCCGAGCTGAGGCTGGCGGAGACAGATGTGGCGATGAGCTTAGCGCTGAAAGCCCAGCGTCAAGGTGAGGTGGAGGCTGCCCAGCGGAGAGTAGAGGTTTTGGCTGGTAGGTATCCTGCTGCGCGATTAAAAGGTCGCCTGAAATTACCACCGATCCCTGGTAGCCCGCCGGCTGGATTACCATCGGGGCTGTTGCTGCGGCGGCCAGATATTATCGCTGCGGAGCGAAGATACGCGGGGACTGGGATGCGGATTAAGGAAGCCAAACGCGCGATTTTTCCTGTTTTCAGGCTCACTGGTAGCACGGGGACGTCAACGGACTCACTGAGTAATATCCTGCGCAGTAGTTTCGGCGTCTGGTCGCTGGGTTCTAACCTATCTCAGAATATCCTAACAGGTGGACAGGTGAAGGGTGAGATTTCTTTGCGATCATCACGAGATCGACAAAACTTAGCGCAGTTGCAGTCCACGGTGATGAAGGCATTTGGCGAGGTTGAATCTGCCCTGGCTGCAGATAAGTGGCTGGCGCGGAGAATCACTGAAATGGGCAAGGCTCAGAAGCTCGCAGATGATGCGGCCACATCGTCAGAAGCGGACTACGCATTAGGGAATGTGACGCTGCTCACGGTGCTAACCGCGCAGAATAGGAAGATAGATATCGCGTCTCAGGTCGCTTTACTGAGGAGACTACAGCTGGAGAATAGGGTGAATCTGCACCTCGCGCTGGGTGGAGAATTCACAACACAGAAAAATGAAAAATAAGATGTCTGAGGAAAAAGAGGATCCTACTGATAGGGACCAAAAGACCGATAATACTGTGCTGATCGTGCTCATTTCGATCGGGCTACTAGCGGTGGGGGTCTTCGGGTTACAGTGGCTGATGGCGACTAAACCGGATGCGAAAAAAGCGGCCCCAGAAACCTGGACTCCCAGCGTGAAGGTGATCTCACTCATGGCAAAAGACCACACTCCTGTGATCCGTGCAGAGGGTGAGGTAGAGGCTGCTACGAAGACGATGTTGATTAGTGAGGTGGCCGGAGCGGTGGTGTATATTTCGCCACTGTTAGAGAAGGGTGAAAGGATCGCGAAAGGTGAGGTTATCCTCAGGGTAGATGATGCAGATTATAAAACTAAGCTGACGAGCATGAAGTCTACTTTGGCCGATGCTGAGTTGGTGTTGGCTCAGGAGGAAGCGAGAGCGGTGCAGTCTGCGCGTGATTGGCAAAAGCTGGGTCGAGGTGGATCAGCAACTGATCTGGTGCTACGCAAACCGCAGATCAAGAGTGCTCAGGCTAGAATAGAAGCAGCTCAGGCAGCTGTAGAGAAAGCTCAGCGGGATATGGCGAAGACGATTATCACAGCTCCGTATACTTGTGTTGTGGACCGAAAATTCATTGATGATGGAGCTTATGTTACCATGATGAGTCAGGTGGCTGAGGTTTCTTCTGTGGATGAACATGAGATTCGTCTGCCACTTAATTTGAATGAGGTGGGTTTTCTGGATGAGGAATTAGGGATCGGTTCAGAGGTACTTTTAGAGGCGACTATTGGGGGTAAGTTTTATCAATGGAAAGGTACTGCTGTTAGATTTGAGGGAGGAGTGGATAGTTCTACATTTTCGATGGTGATGGTGGTTAGTGTGACGCTTGCTAAGGCGAATGGTAATCCTGAGCTTGTGGGCAGAGAAAACTTTCAGCTACCACCTGTGGGGATGTTTGTGAAAGCGAAGGTGCCCGGGCTGCCTATGGGTAAGGTTTTCACTATTCCTAGAGAGGCTCTGAGGGATGGAGGAGCCGTTTGGGTATTGGCTGAGAACGAGGTGTTAGAAATTATTGATGTGGAGGTCACTCGGAGTGCGCGTGACCAGGTGATCATCAAAGCGAGTGGCGAGCAAAAGTTGGTCTCTGGTGATCGAATCATTGTGAGTCCTATTGCCATTCCTGCGAGCGGGATGAAGCTAGAGCTGGAGAAGTCTGAGAAACATCGGCCAGGTGAAAATTTAAAGTAAAACAAGACGATGAGGAAAATGATCAAATGGTTCAGCGAGAATCACGTAGCCGCAAATTTCTTGATGCTGCTGGTTTTGTTGGCTGGATTTACCACTTGGTTTAAACTGAAAAAAGAGATTTTCCCTGAGACCTCGCTCGATGCAGTAATCGTCCAAGTGCCGTATCCAAATGCTACGGCTGAGGAGGTAGAGACAGGGGTGGTGCTGAAGCTGGAAGATGCTATCTCAGACTTAGATGGGATCAAGCGCTACAGCTCTACTTCTACTGAGAGCATGGGAGCCATGACGGTGGAGGTTGATTCTGGCTATGACGTCCGCGCGGTGATGGATGATGTGAAAAGCGCGGTTGATGGCATTTCTGAATTTCCAGAGAATGCTGAGAAAGCGATCATAAAGGAGGCGATCATTACTGCTCAAGTGCTCTCAATAGCAATCTCTGCTGATACAGATACGGATGAGAAAACATTGCGGAAGATGGCTGAGACAGTGCGAGATGGACTGTTGAACTACCGCGCAGAAGACCCTGAGGGGATGATTGAGGGGGGTCTCCGATTTCTTGGCAGTGAACCGATGATTACAAAGGCCAATCTGACCAACGTGCGGCCATATGAAATCAGCATCGAAATTCCCCAAGATAAGCTCCAGCAATACAATCTGACGCTCAGCGAGGTGGCGGAGGCGATAAGGATGGCATCGTTGGATCTGCCGAGTGGATCGATCCGTGAAAAGACTGGTGAGGTGGTGATCCGCACTGATGGTAAAATAGTCGACGCTCAGGAGTTCAAGGACGTGGTGATTGTGACTAGGGAGAATGGTTCTTCTGTGAGACTGAGTGAGATAGCGGAGGTCAATGATGGCTTTCAGGACGTGGATTTGAAAACTAGGTTTGATGGTAGGCAGGCGGTGATTTTGAATGTTTACCGCACTGGTAATCAGGATACGACGATGATTGCAGATGCGGTGAAGGATTATATTGAGCGTATCGCTCCGACCCAACTTCCGGAAGGGGTGAAGCTGGAGCTATGGAATGACATGAGCAAAATGTTAGAGGGTAGGATGGATCTGTTAGGTCGTAATGGGGCGATCGGTTTGCTGTTGGTATTTATCGTTCTGGCGCTGTTTTTGAGGCCATCGATGGCGCTGCTGGTGGCGATAGGTATTCCAGTATCTTTTGCCGGTGGGCTGTGGATGATGCCGCATGTGGGGATTTCTATTAACATGATTTCTCTGTTCGCGTTCATTCTTGTGCTGGGTATTGTGGTGGATGACGCCATTGTGGTGGGGGAGAATATCTACACCCGTATCCGTGGCGGAGAAGATCCTAAGATAGCAGCTTGGAAGGGGACGCACGAGGTGGGTGTGGTGGTGATTTTTGGAATTCTGACGACGATGGTAGCCTTCACTCCGATGCTGGGACTGAGTGGTGTGAGTGGTAAGATCTGGCCGAATATTCCGCTGGTAGTGATCCCTGTGTTACTATTTTCACTGATCCAGTCTAAGTTAGTCCTACCCGCACATGCGGCGTTTTTGAAGCCACATGACGTGAACCGGAAGGTGGACTTTATTTCGTCTTTCCAGCAGAAAGTGGCTGATAAGTTAGAGTGGTTTATTGAGCATGCTTACAAGCCGGTGCTGGGGGTTTGTCTAAGGTGGCGTTATGCCGTGTGGGCATTTTTCATTACGATGTTGCTGCTGATAATGGGTCTTGTGGGTAGTGAGCGGGTGCCGTTTGTCTTTATGCCTAAGATCGAGGGTGACGTGGTTTCTGCGAAGCTTGTGATGCCGGTGGGTGTTGAGTTTGGTGTCACTGATGAGGCAGTTTCCCGAATGGAGAGTGCTGCTCAGAGACTGAATGAGAAGTTTAAAGATAAAGAAGGGAATCCAGTGATCAGGCATCTGTTAGCAAGTGCTGGTACTCAGCCGTTCCAGACAGGTTTCACTCCCGCTGGAAACTCGGTGAGTAGTCATCTGGGTGAGGTGACGCTAGAGCTCTGTCCCGCTGCGGAGCGAGATTATTCATCCGCGCAGATTATTAATGAATGGCGTCAGCAAATAGGAATTATTCCTGGAGTGGTGGAGTTGTCATTTAGAGAAGAAACGAGCTCTGGGGGAAATGCGATCGATATTGAGATCTCGGGAGATAACCTTGAGGAGCTAGAAAAAGCTTCCGATTATCTAACCGATGAGCTGGCGAATATGGAGGGTGTGATTGATATTTCTACTGACAGGCGACCGGGTAAATATGAGATCGTTTACGATCAGGATAGTCTGACAAAACTTGGGAGGTCCAGAAACTACACTCTTAGGGGAGTCTCTAGCCAGCTGCGTGCAGTCTTTGCTGGGATAGAGATCCAGCGTATCCAACGCGGCCGAGACGAGGTGAGAGTGCTGGTGCGCTACCCGAGCGAGGACAGGCAGTCACTAGAAACTCTGGAGAATATCAAATTAAAGTCACCGCCATCAATCACGGGAGAAAGTGATGAGATAGCGATTTCACAGATCGTCGTGGGTAAGCCGAGTAGGGGAGTATCATCGATTAAGCGAGTGAACGGAAGACGCGCGATAAAGATAGCTGCGGATGTGAACCGTGAGGTGGCGAATGCTAAGAAAATCGCTGACACATTCACTGTCGATCATCTGGAGAAACTCAGCAGTAAATTCGATAACATTTCTTGGGACTACCAGGGTGAGCAGAAGGATCAGAACGATTCGCTTAAGGAAATGACTTCCAAATTTTTCTTTGCACTACTAATCATCTATATCTTAATGGCAATCCCGCTAAAATCCTACGTCCAGCCATTGATCGTGATGAGCGTGATTCCATTTGGTATGGTGGGAGCGGTGCTGGGGCATATTTTCATGGGGATGGAAATTAGCATTATGTCGCTTTGCGGACTGGTGGCTCTGGCGGGAGTGGTGGTGAATGATTCGCTTGTGTTGGTAGATTATGTGAACCGACAGCGTGCGCTGGGAATGTCCGCAAAGGAGGCGGCTTGGTCAGCGGGAGCACGGAGATTTAGACCGATCGTGCTGACTTCATTAACAACATTTGCAGGACTCATGCCGATGCTGTGGGAAACAGACATGCAGGCAAGATTCCTGATACCGATGGCTGTTTCGCTAGGCTACGGGATACTCTTCGCAACGGCGATCACCTTGATCTTAGTGCCTAGTGTTTACTTGATGTTAGAGGATGTTAAAAATGTCTTTAACAGAAGAAAATCTTAGCCCAGCGCTGCTAAAAGCTCATTTAAATGTGAGCTGGGGCTGACCTTTTCTAGGATGTGGCTAAGTTTGCCTTCTGCATCGATGATGAAGGTGCTGCGTTCGGTGATATTGAAGAGGGTTTTTCCTAGGATAGATTTTTCGCCGAGGACTCCGTATGATTTACAGATGGTTCTCTCTGGATCGCTGATGAGGGGAAAGGGGAGAGATTTCTTCTCGATGAATTTTTGATGACTTTCGATGGAATCATGGCTGATGCCAAAGAGTTTGAAGTCGGCGGTAGAATTTATTTTGCTCCATTGATCACGAATGGCGCTTGCTTGGGCACTTCAGCCTGGGGTGGAGTCTTTAGGGTAGAAGTAGAGGACTACTTTCTTACCGGTAAAATCTGATAGCTGAATCTGTGTTTCCTCGCTGTAGTCGCCGCCGATTACGGCGGCGCTGAAGGCGGGGGCTGGTTCTCCTATAGTTGGTTTCATGAGTTTGTCTTAGATATTTTGAAGCTAGAAATCGAGTAAATAATGATGGCAATCCAGATGAGCGTGAATGCAAAAACTTGGGTGAGATTAATGACTTCTTGGAAGTAAAGAAGTCCGATTAAAAATTGACCAGTGGGTGCGATGAACTGGAGCATCCCTATGAGGTTTAGCGGGATTCGTTTAGCGGCGGCGGTGAAGAATAGTAGCGGGGTGATGGTGGCGGCTCCACTGAGCATGATCAGTAAAATACTCGATGGTGAGCCATCTAGCCATATTTCATCATGCACTTGGCTCTGCTGATAGATGTAAGCGATGGCGAATGGTGTGAGTAGGCCGAGTTCAATGGTGAGGATGGAGAAGCCATCAGCCTGCGTCTTTTTCTTAACAACTCCGTAGATGGCAAATGCGGTAGCTACTGAGAGAGCTGGCCATGGGAGTCCGCCGATGCCGATGCCCTGAACCACTACTGCGATCGTTGCTATTCCGACTGCGATCATTTGTAGCCGGCTCATGGATTCATTTAGCATGAAGTAGCCGATGATTATATACATGAGAGGCAGGATGAAGTAGCCGAGTGAGATAGACACTACTTGGTCGTTATTCACCGCCCAGATATAGATTAGCCAGTTAGTGATGAGTGGCAGACTGGTTAGAAACGAGTAAACTAGGATTCTCGGCTGTTTTATTTTCTCTAACAGAACGTGTAGTCTGCCACGAACAGCTAAGATGATGAGGAGAGTGAAGGTGCTCCACATCACGCGGTGCGCGGTGATCGCTAATGGGGGGATATCTTCGTAATTTCTCCAGAAGGCAGGTAGTATGCCCCAGAGGGTGAAGGCTGCTAGGCCGCAGAGAACGCCGTAGGTGTGTGGTTTCATGGGAGACTTTTTTTCTAACCCACACCAGGGGTATCTTCAGAGCTTGAATGTTTGATGGTGATCTCTCGCTGTGGGAATGGGATGGCGATGCCGTTATCGCGGAAGGCTTTCCAGATTTCTAACAGAACTTGTGAACGAACATTCGCGACTCCTTCATTGGCATCATTGATCCAGAATCTCACCTGAAGATCGATGGATGAGTCGCCGAAGCCCATCAGCAGGCAACGTGGTGCAGGGTTCTTGAGGACACGTGGGATGTTGGTGGATGCTTCCTCACAGACTTTGATGGCTTTCTCAACATCGGTATCATAGGAGACTCCGACATTCGTCCTGATGCGGACATTGGTATCGGAGAATGACCAGTTGACGACGTTGTTGGTGATGAAGTCTTCGTTTGGGATAAGGATCTCTTTTCTGTCGCGGGTGAGCACGGAAACATAGCGGGTGCGGAGGGTGTTGATCCAGCCATAGGTGCCATTGATCTCGATGACGTCACCTGGCTTGATGGATTTGTCTAACAGGATGATCACACCTGAGACTAAGTTTGAAATGACTTTTTGTAAACCAAACCCGAGTCCCAGACCAAGAGCTCCAGAGAATACGGCTAGCGCACCGAGCGGGAAGCCTGCTATCTTTAGGGTGATGAGAAAAGCGGAAATATAGAGTAGTAAGCGGGTCGTCTTACCGATCAGGACACGGATCGATGGTGGGATTTCCTTACGTGTGTGTACTATATCATCGAGGAGTTTAGTGATGATGCCGACCAGCCACATTAGTATGAATAGAGCCGCCACTGCTGAAGCTATTTTAAAAATATCTATTCTTATATTACCCACGTCAAAATGAATACTAGTGAGTACAGATTTCAGAGGTTCTAGCCAGCCTATCTGTTGCAGGATGAAGAGGGTAAGGATGCCCAGTCCGATGAACTTGGGCATGATTCGACCCTTAGAGAATGAGACTGCCAGCTTATAAGTGCAGTATGCTGAGACGAGGACAGCGATGGTGTAGATATAGGCGCAGTTAGCTCCCTCAGTCGATAGCATGGACTGGAATAGCCACAGATAAAGGCAGAAGAAAACAGGGATCGAGCGGATGCCCTTGCGTGCGCGTACTTGACGGATGAGGATTTGTTCAAACTTGGTTTCCGTCTTCTCAAAAATCTTGTGAACGGTAAATCTGGTGATGATCGCTAGTAGCATAGAGCCCACAATAATGCCCCATTGCCACCAGTCTTCTGGTCCATCGATGAGTGACCAGAGGGTGTTTTTTATTTCTTCTATGTTAGGCATGTTTCTATTGGAGTAGGGCGAGGAATTCTTTATTCCCATCAGTGCCAGTGATAGGGGAGTCTGTGACGGAGATCCACTCGCGCTCGAGCTGCTGAGTGACAAAGTCGTGGATTTTGTCGACGGCTCTCTGGTGCAGCTCAGGATCACGCACAATGCCACCTTTGCTGATGTCATCACGCTGTAGCTCGAACTGTGGTTTGATGAGACAAATGATTTGGCCACTAGGCTTGAGCACGCTGAAGAGTGGCGGGAGAATTTTTGTTAGAGAGATGAATGAAACGTCTGTGACAGCAAGATCCACCTGCTCACCGATATCATCTGGCACCATGTAGCGGGCATTAAATTTCTCCTTCACGACGACTCGTGGGTCATTGCGGATCTTCCATACCAGTTGATTTGTCCCTACATCGATGGCGTGTACCTTGATGGCGCCGCCTTGGAGTAAGCAGTCGGTGAATCCGCCGGTGGATGCACCGCAGTCTAGACAAGTCATACCGGTGGGATCGATGTTAAATTCCTTTAGTGCGCCTTCTAGCTTGAGTCCGCCGCGGCCGACATATTTCGGTTTCTCACGGACGCTGAGATCGGCCTCGGTATCGAGCTTGGTGCTTGGTTTTGCGATCCTGGTGGTGCCTGTCATTACTTCGCCAGCGAGGATAAGTCGCTTGGCTTGCTCGCGTGAGTCACACATTCCGCGTGACATCAGTAAGGCATCTGCTCGTTCTTTAGGCATGGTCGATTTTGTTAAATTACTCGGTGATGAATTCCACTAGATCCTTACGCATTTTGACTAGGTCTGGCTGATTCAGATAGAACATGTGGCCAGCCTCATACCATTTCACCGAGATATTCTTACGCTGCTCAGGAGTGATGTTTAGGTGATCTACCGAGTGGAGGATGCCGCCAGCTGGTGTGGCTAGATCTGTGTGCCCACATTGGACTAATACTTTAAGGTGAGGATTCTCTTGCATCGCTGCCGCTATCTTCGATGAGACATTCACATAACTGTTAGAGCTGTTCCATTTCCAAGGATGCACCTTGCCTGTGAGTATCTCATACACTCGCTTGTCTTCCCAGCCTAGGTCATCTGTTAGATACGCCATCATCGCATTCGTAAAGGGACCTCTAGCAACTGCGTATGAGGGGTCAAATGGGGGGTAACCGTGAACGCTATCGACTGCTGGCCAAGCAAGTCTGGCATCAAATCTCCCTAGAACTTTGTTTTTATCTTTCAGCAGAGTCGCCCGGAAAAACGAGGGGTTAATACGCAGATTAGTTTTCAAAATAGTTTCGCTATTGATTCCTGTGAGCTTATTAAGCTTGGCGGCGATCTCTTGTTTAGCAGCTAGAGGTAAGTTATTGCCTTGATGTAGAGCAACGATGTATTCTGTATTGGCAAATTTTCTAGCTTCTGCTACCAGAGCATCTCGGTCACCTTTAATGACTCCATGGTGATGTGCCACGGCAGTGAGAGCCGGTAAATACAGAGCATAGGAGAGATCATTACCATTACTTGGTGAGAGAGTCCGGAAATCTAATAGACTAGAAAGTAGCACCACTCCGTTGAGGTGCATTCCATATTTACTCTGAAGCGTGGAGCTCAGTCCTGCTGCGCGGATACCACCATAACTTTCGCCTAGAAGGTATTTAGGTGATGACCAGCGATTATTTTCAGAGATCCAGCGGCGGATGAAGTCGGCCACTGAGTCTACATCGCCATCGATATTATGGAATTCGCTAGCCTTCGCACCTTTTTCAACTCTTGAGTAACCAGTCGTTACTGGGTCAATGAATACCAGATCTGCGACATCAAGAATTGAATAGGGGTTTTCTTTAAGTATCACTGGGGGCTTTATGGGCAAAGTGCCATCTGGCGAGCTGGGGACGATACGTGGTCCTAAAGCGCCCAGATGTAGCCACACCGCAGATGATCCTGGCCCACCATTGAAGGCAAACATGACCGGTCGTTCGCTGACCTTGCTATCAGTTTTAGCAATATAGCTGACATTAAATACTTTCGCCCTTGGCTCACCTTTATCAGAGGTAAGAGTCAGTTCAGAGGCTGTCACTGTGTAGTTGATGACTTTACCATCGATGGTGACTGATGCTTCCTTTGATTTAGGCGCGTTTTTTTCCTCAGCTGGTTTCTCTTTAGTTTCCTTGTCCTTATTCTTAGCAGGAGCAGGAGTAGGAGGATCTTGGCTAAATGCGCCTAACATGGCTATAAAAGTAACGCTGAGAGCGATCATAGATTTTTTCATGCCGTTACCATAAAGCGGAGACCCACTAAGTGCGAGAAAAACATCTTCTACTGTGAATGTCTTCACAGGTAGTTTAGCTATCTTTACCAAGAACTGGATTTTACGATAGCTGGGCTTGACTATGGGATGAATGCGGTAGTATTTATATCTAATCATGAAACGATATTTATCATTACTGCTAATGCTGTTTTTTACGCAGGGTGCATTGGCTCAGGCTTCAGAACCACAACAAGTAGTGACGCCCACTACCGATCCCACTACGGATCCCACTGTGGTCACGCCTGCTGAGACCATCGCATCCAGCCAGCTTGCTGTCCAGGACTTGGGTAATAATGTCATCAAACAAAATTATATTTATACACATGATAAGATGTATCCTCGTTACAAGAATAGGCAAGTGGCTGTTCACGGAGAGAAGAAGTTCAAACAACAGTTTCTCGATGTAGCTAAAACTCTCAACACCATGGGAGTGACGATCACTAGCTTCAAGGCAGGCCCACCGGTCGGATTTTTCCGAGTCTGGCCGCAAATCAAACCCGGCGCGAAACTAAAGATAGATCGGGGCGAGCAGAAGGATCTGATCGCAGGCGATGTGGTGTATAACTGGCTGCTCATGGTTCCGACCACTCAGGAGTGGACGTTTACCAGTAATAAAGGCGGGCCTCCGAGAAAGCTTAAGCGGGAGGGGTTCCAAGTTGCAATTGCGCAAGAAGCAGCAGTTCCTGGCGAAGAAGAATGGACCTTTATTGATGGTGGGACGCTCAAGCCTCAAGAGCTACGAGCCATGTTTCCGTCTCTCCCTCAGCAGCTAGTCCTCCCCGAACGTGTGGATTCAGAAATCAAATAAATTTATCAAAACTCTATTTATCAACTAAGCGATTATGGCTAAGAAAACCGGTGGTAAAAAACAGCAGCGTTATGATCATCTCACTGAGATGGCTCGTCTCACGCGGCTAATGAAGGAAATGTATGATCGCGGTCAAAGTGATCTCTGCGAGGTGAGAAACTCAGACATCCACGGACGCGGAGTCTATGCCACAGAGGACATGGAACCTGAAACCCAGATCATAGAGTATCTCGGTGAATACATTAATAAGGATATCAGCGAGGAGCGCGCGTGGGCGCAGGCTGCTAAGGCTGAGGAGAGTGGTGAAGCCGCGGTTTATATCTTCACTCTCGATAAGAAATGGGACATCGATGGTAACGTCGCCTGGAATGACGCCAGACTGATCAACCATTCCTGCGAGCCTAACTGTGAGGCATGGATCGAAGAGGATCAAATTTTCATTTATTCAGTAATGCCGATCAAACAAGGTGAGGAACTCACCTTTGACTATGGGTTTGATATCGAATGTTACGAAGATCATCCCTGCCTGTGCGGTAGGGACTCATGCGTGGGCTACATCGTCAGTAGAGAGCAGTGGACAGAACTCGAGGAACGCCTGGCGAAGAAACAAGCATGATCTACAATCCTATACCTCCCAGCAAATCGGCAATGAACTAAATAATAACTGCTCCATAAAAAAAAATGTCAAATATACCTAGTAAGAAACACAGCGATGAGGAACTTTCAGACCTCCGTGCACGTAGTGCAATGCAGGCTGAAAATAGTTCCATTGCAGTGGCTTATAATAAGAAATCAGCTCATGGAGGGATAGTCATCCTAGGATATGTTCTCCCATTAGTTGCCCCGCTATGGGCTGTTGTGAAAGGGATGAGCGAGGATAGTGGCTATACGATGAGTGATTTCTACATCATGGTGATCCCGATCATCCTCGCACTGATCATCGCGCTCTGGATAGCGTTCACGAGAGAGCTCTCTAGGCACAACTCTGCATTCATTCTAATCATCTCCATGCTCTGTTGTTTCGCCATCGTAAATGCGGTGAACTCGGATAAAGATCTGAAGTATGAGATGATGTCATTGATCGGGAAGGAGCAGCCTCTTCCTGAGCTATTACTTGACTCTGGAGGCAGTGAGGTCAAAGGCGACGACATCCGTGAACAACTAAGAAAAGCAGAAGATGAACACAGCAGAGAACGTCGCAAATGGGAACTTGAAAATTCCAAGAAGCTAAGAGACGCAGCAGCACCGACCACACCTGTCCGATAGTCTTCTGTCACTAACCGGCTAATAAGGCGATCGAATACGCGTGGATGTCGTCATAGTTATGATTTGCAAAGGTGCCAAAAATGGGGTGGTAGTGGATCCTGTAATGACGGATGTAGGGTGTGCCGATACCGCAGAGGACGCAGGTGAGCTGAGCGGGGGTGTGGATGCGCTTTTTCTTTTTTACTAGGAATTCTTGGATATTTTCGAGCTGCTCGTCGGTGAGGTTAGAATTAGAGGTAAGTTTTTTATTTCTAGTTCTGGGGAGTTTAGTGGGGCGTTTTTCTCCGTGGCAGGATGAACAGTTGTTACAGGGTTTGAGCTCGGACTTATGAATGCCAAACCATTTCTCAAACTGAACTGGGATACAACTACGGGTGGTGCTGATGCGCTGTACTTCTTTGAGTCGAAGCTCGTCATGGATGAGCTGATCTTGGTGGTATTGGAAGATGGTCGCTGTTAGGGAATCGACCTCGTCTGTATCGAGCTGCTTAACAATGTTGTAGTGTTTCTGCCAGCCAGAGAAGCGCATGTAGCACTCACCTGAGTGCTTGATTTCTTGGAGGGTATGGTAGAGCTTTTCACTGTTGATACCGAAGTCCGCTGGTGCATCATGGAGGTCGTAACGATCTTCTAGCTGCATGATGTGGTCGAGAGCTTTGCGGTGGTTCTTGGGGTAATCTGTTAGATCAAACGTCCTTCCATAGAGGACGTTCATCTTGATATAGCGCCAGGTGGTGTGGGTGTATTTTGAGATTTTAAGGAGCTCTAATTTGGCGAGTAGGACGTCAAGCGTGGTGGTGAGCATTCCTAGATTCACGCGGGTGTGGTAAGGCTGGATGACGGCGGATTTCCCTTGGGATGTGAGTGTGGTGATGAGGCGTTTGATGGAGCTTTCCTCTAGCTCTCGAGCTCGGATGAAATTTGTGAGTGGGATGACATCGTCACCGCATGCGAGCAGATAGGTGTGGGCTGGTTGGGCATCTCTACCGGCTCTGCCGCTCTCCTGCATCCAGCCTTCTGGAGATTTAGGGAGATGGTAGTGGATGATGGATCTGATGTTAGATTTATCCACCCCCATGCCAAAGGCGATGGTGGCGACGATGACCTGGGTTTTATCGTCTTCGTCTAGGAAGTCATCCTGAATTTTCTTACGTGACAGGGTGGACATGCCAGCGTGGTAGGATTTAGCACGCAGTCCGGTGGAGGACAGGTGGTGGGCAATTGCTTCACACTGTTCTTGGCGCATGGCATAGACAATTGCTGGGAGGTGGTTGTGCTGGGCTAGAATGTTAGAGAGTTCATCATTCCGCTGTTTATCCTCGCAGGGGATGATAGTGTAGCTGAGATTGTCTCTTCTGGGTGAAGATGAGATATGCTGGGCCGTCTTAATGCGGAATGCCTTGCGGATATCGGAGGCTACTTTTCTGGTTGCGGTGGCGGTGAGGGCGAGCACTGCGTGGGGTTTGATAGCTCGTGTGAGCAGTGGTAGTGAGAGGTAGGAGGGGCGAAAACTGTGGCCCCATTCTGAGTAGCAGTGTGCTTCATCAATCGCAACGAGTGAAATATCTATCTTCTTGAGGATCTCTAAGAGCTGTGGATTCCCCAGCGTCTCAGGTGAGGTGTAGAGGAGCTGGATGTTACCGGCTTTAATTTCTGTTAGGTTATGATTTCTCTCCTCTGTGGTGAGGGTAGAGTCTATCTGACAGACGGAAATACCTTGCTGCTGAAGCTTCTTCACCTGATCCCGGATGAGTGAGAGTAGGGGAGAGATAACAACGGTTGTGCCGAGACTACTGAGAAGAAATGACGGGAGCTGATAGGTGAGAGATTTCCCAGATCCTGTGGGGAGCGTTGCTAGGGTGTTGTTACCCGCAAGAATGTGCTCGATGATCTCAAGCTGTGAGGTACGAAATTCGTTAAGACCAAAATGTTCCTGAAGTGCCCGATATGGCGACTGCATCATAGACGGTTATTATTCAGTGTTAAGTGAGAACTTGGAGAAGGTGATATTGAGGCTGTATTTCTTGGTCTGCTGGCCAACTCCTAGATAGACGTATCCGCTGTCAGTCTTCCACTCGTGGGAGAACTGGATGCTATCTGATGTGACCTCACTTTTCTTTGGATATTCGCCAGCGTTAATTGCCCTTCCATGGATGGCGGAGAGGAGATTGATGGCGTATTGCCATTTCTGCTTGAGTCTCTGATCATAACTGTAGGAGGCGAGTGCGTCTGAGCGGTAGGTGATTTCTTCTAGACCGCCGGAGTCTGTCCAGTTGAAGTAGAGCGTGAATTTAAGCCCCGCGAGATCTTGGGTGGTGGTGAATGAACCATTGAGCCCGATTCTGGCAAACATGTTTGAGGGCATGGATGATTTCACGGCCTTACAGTTGCTGAGCTTGTTGGTTACGATTTCGCGAGATTCGCCGTAATTAATGTTGCCAATGAGGTCGCCAGCATAGGTCACTGAACTGAGGCAGAGCATGAGTATGATGGTTTTTAAAAGCCGCATGAGAGCATTTTAAACTAGAGGGAATGGCTTGGCAATGAAGATATTTGTTTTGATTTATAGAGAGACTGAGGTACGAATACAGTTATGGATATGAGACGTGAAGATATAGCTGAGATTCTGGAGGAAATAGCCTTATTACTAGAGTTAAAAGGAGAGAATGTATTTAAGACGCGTGCGTATAGAAATGGTGCGGAGATGACTTTGAATGCGGAGCAAGACATCATCGCTTTAGCTAAGGAGGGAAAACTGGGAGAAGTGAAAGGATTTGGCAAGGCACTGCAGGAGAAAGTGGCGGAGCTGGTGCAGACGGGGAAGATGACCTATTATGAGGATCTCCGTGCGGAATTCCCAGAGGGTTTGTTTGAACTGTTTGATCTATCTGGTTTGGGGCCGAAGAAGATAAAGGCGCTCTTCGAAAAGCTGGGTGTGGACTCGGTGGCGGCTCTGAAGAGGGTCTGCGAGAATGACAAGGTGGCGGAGCTGAGTGGATTTGGTGCGAAGACGGTGGAGAAAATTCTTGAGGCGATCGAATTGAAGGAGAAATTTGCTAGCCATTTCAGACTGGGGAGCGTGGCAGTGATGGCGGAGACTCTGTTAGATTATGTTAGAGATCACCCCGCTACTCTGCGCTGCACACATGCAGGGTCTTATCGGAGGTCGAAAGAGATTCTTCATGATATAGATATTCTAGTGGCAACGGATAAGCCTGCTGAGCTAACTGAGTATTTCTCGAAGCTGCCAGTGGTGAATTCCGTGATTGTGTGTGGTGAGACGAAGGCATCGATCAGGTTGGATGATGGCTTGCAGTGTGATCTAAGGGCAGTTTCTAATAAGGCTTACCCATTCGCTCTGCAGTATTTTAGTGGGAGCAAGGAACATAATGTGGAGTTGAGGAAGCGGGCAAAGCAGAAGGGTTGGTCGCTAAATGAGTATGATTTTCAAGGTGATGATGAGACTGTGATTCTGCCAGAGGTGAATGATGAGGCAGATATTTATAGCGCACTGGGGCTAGATTTTATACCACCTGAGCTGCGGGAAAATAGAGGTGAGATAGAGGCGGCTGAGAAGGGGGAGATTCCTAAACTGATCGTGCTGGAGAATTTACGGGGAACATTTCATAACCATACTACTGCTTCAGATGGGCGAAACAGTCTGGAGGAAATGGCTGAGGCGGCGATTGATCTAGGGCTAGAATATCTAGGGATAGCGGATCATAGTAAATCGTCATTTCAGGCGAATGGACTTTATGCAGACCGACTGCTGAGACAAGTGGTGGAGATCAGGAAGCTAAATGAGAATAAGGCTTGGGATGGGAAATTTAAGATTTTAGCTGGCTCAGAAGTGGATATTTTAAAGGATGGTAGTTTGGACTTTCCTGATGAAGTGCTGAAGCAGTTAGACTACTGTGTGGCGTCTGTTCATAATGCGTTTACTCTTCCTGAAGATGAGATGACAGCGCGCATTATCCGGGCGATGGAAAATGAGTATGTGACGATACTGGGGCATGTAACAGGGAGGCTACTGTTGAAGAGGAATCCGTATGCAGTGAATGTGGATAAGATCATTGATTGTGCTGCTGAGACGGGAACGGTGATAGAGCTGAATTGTAACCCAATGCGGCTAGATATGGATTGGCGCCACTGGAAGAAGGCAAAGGAGAAGGGGGTGAAATGTAGTATTAATCCTGATGCTCATAGGACTGAGCAGTTACAATATTTATCTTATGGCGTAAGGCTGGCTCGGAAGGGCTGGCTGACGAAAGATGATGTGATCAATACGAAGAATCTGTGTGAAATAGAGGAGTGGTTGGGGATGAACAGATAGTGCAAATCTGAGGAAGTAGATCATCATTTATAATGTCGTCTTTATTTTACTATTAGGACCTTGGCTGGTTTCTTGAGTTCTTTGAGGTAGTAAGGGCGGTATCTTCCATTGGTTTTATAGAATCCGCATTGGTTTCCAGAATCAATGATCACTAAGGTAGTGAATTTTGTCTTACTGGTGGTGAAATACTGCTGAATCGCGTAGCCAAATTCAGTCTCGCTGAGAATAGGTGCGTAACAAATGGCATGGCGGGCATTACCATCTGTAAGAATGAATGTGTGCTTAAAGCTTCTGAGAGATGTAGCAGGACCGGAGACAGATCCATTTTTGATGAAATAGGAGGTGGTTTTAGGGAAGACGAATTTGCCAGATTGGTAAGAGAAATTCGCCTGTGCTGAGGCAGAGATACCCGCGATGCTGCGTTGTTTCTTGGCTGTGTCACCAATACTATTTGTCACATCATTTAAAGTAGCTGTTTTAGAGGCGTCAAAGTGGAAGAAGATGAAGGTTACTTTCTTATCGTCTGTATTCACCGAGAGCATCTTTTGCTCAAATTTAGCCGATACGATAGCGGTGGTGATGTTCAAAATGGCGAGTATCATCAGGAGTTGTCTTGAGTTTTTAGAAAATGGCATAATTATTTTTACTAGTTGCTTTTTAATATGAGGAAATTTCTGACAGGCTTATTCCAAAACGGACGGATTACTTTTGGTTCTCCATTCACTGATGCAGATACCCACAGGTCAGATGAACGTCCTCCGTCAAGGTTAAGCGCTTTAGAAGCTCTAAATTCAGAGATACTTATCGATGCTAGAGCTTCGGATAGCTGTGATAAGCTACAGGGATCGGCATGACCGATGCACCAGTGATTCTTTCCATCAGTGGCGATGAATGAGCGAGGACGTGAGTTCTTGTTTGATAATCCAGTGATTGACTTAGAGTTTTCCAAGAGCATAGGTCCAGATTGGAGCAAGTGAGCGGGAGGATTTTTTTTAAGGTTATCCCACGCTGATTTACGTGCAATTCCAGCACCTATTGGAGTGTGATAAAACAAGCCTGATCCTAATGATGATTGGTTGAAAGACCCGAGTTCCTTTCCATTGGAGATGACGATGCCTAGTGGTTTGCCTTCTGGTGTGAAGAAGCCACCGTTGATGGCAGCTATACCATTATGTGCCTTTGCTGCTGCGGCTGCATCTGCCCATATCGAGCCAGGACCATTTGGCTGATCAGCAACCACTAATTGCTGGTTTCTAGTGTCAAAGGTGACGAGATTAAATTGAATACCTTCATGCTTGATCTGGTGGAGCTTGGTAAGTAGTATAGATTGTGGGATGGATTGTGGGATGATCTCTGTGGTGGAGGTAAGTTTCTTGTGAGGACTTCTTTCAAAGTGAGACTGGAATTGCTGAGGATTGGAAATACTAGGCTGACAGCCGGTGGTTAAGGAGATGACAGCGCTAATACTGAGGTGGAACATTAGTTTTAGTTTTGGATTTAGTGGTTTTGGTGATTTAGGGGGCATTTTTAGACTGTTACAAAATTTTGAACTGATAAAGAACTTACACCGGTATAGATCAGTGGCAAGCTTGGGGAGAAAGATATATTATAATAATTCATACCTCATCCATAAGATAAATCGAAAGCTATCTCAAGAGGCGAGAGAGCTGTTTGATAAACGAGGAGTTCTGTCAGCTGAGGTGACTAATAGAGGTTAAATAGAGACTTGTATTCCACCTTGTAAACGAGATTCTTCCGCTGAGAAGCCGATAATATGGCTCTCGATAGAGGTTTCAATCAATGATGATGCTGAGCCAGCAGTGCCATGGATGATACCACTTAGTGCGCTGATGAGTCCATGGTCACCACCACCATGTCCCGTGTATTCACCTTCTTCAGGTTCAGGAAGGGTGATTTTTTCTAACTCACCAGCATAGTGATCACGGATCACGATGTCTGTCTCAAATTGTTGTTTGATGGCATCGCCGCCGCGCAGGGAGGCTTTTGTACCGTATATCTCTAAGGTTCTACCTGAATCAAATGCTGTCATTGATAGTGTGGCAGATGCGCCACTTTCAAATTCCATTAGAACTTGCTGATGATCCACAACATCGTTATCACATTTATAAACACAGCGGCCCCATGGTGAAACTTTCAACCAATCGACAACTTCTTGAGTTTCTCTTTTTTTGATAGGATCTGGGTAGATCATTCGCAACCAGCTTTCTCTATCAGTCGTGTATCTGAGCGCGTTGTAAGTACAGGTATCTGTGTGAGGGCAGCCATCGGTGCATCTGTCGGTAGCTCCCTCAGGTGCGTGTTGCTCAGAAAAATGTGAGATACTTCCTACTGATGAGACTGATTTACATGGTGAACCCATGAGCCAGCTGATGATGTCAGTATCATGACTACATTTAGCAATGATCATCGGTGTGGACTCAGCGGACTTACCCCAGTGTCCGCGAACAAAAGAATGAGCATGGTGGAAAGGCTCTACTCCTTCATGCGCTCTAATGGAAATGATCTCTCCAAGTCTTCCAGAATCAATAACTTCTTTAACCTTAGAGTAGAAATCCGTGTAACGCAGCACGAAGCATAGCACGATTTTACGATCGTATTTCTTGGCTATCTCGGCAAGTTCTTTAATCTCATCAATACTCTGTGCCGCAGGCTTTTCCAGAAGTAGATGATAGCCGAGTTCGAGTGCTTTCTTGGCGGGTTCGAAATGATAATTATCCTGGGTGCCAATAAACATGATGTCTGCCATTTTTGGTTGATCGAGCAGATCTTGGGCAGAACTAAAGGATTGAAAATTAGGATTATTAGAAGTCTCGCGGACAGCATCAACACGCGCAGGAATTGGATCTGCGCCAGCGATTATTTCAAACTGACCGTCAAGATCCATGGCTATATTTGAATAGGTGCGGGCACGTGATCCACATCCACACATCGCTAGTGAGAGTTTAGAAGACATAATAGTGTTATTTAGATGATTATAAGAGGTGGGAAATAATGAGTATGAAATTTCCAAAGAAAATACCACCGACCGGAATCGAACCGGTACGCCCCGAAGGACACCAGATTTTAAGTCTGGGGCGTCTACCAATTCCGCCACGGTGGCCTCTCTAAAATTCTCTAAGAAAAGGCAGAAAACAATGTTTTCTAATTACTGTGAGCGCAGACTACTGGCGAGATTTGATTTCGTCAATAGCAGCTTTAAAATACTTTTTGTCGTTCTCGCTAACCCTTGAAAGCATCGCGTTGATCGCGGGAATAGACTCAGTGCTCCCTATCTTGCTGAGGATGCTAGCAGCTGATTTAAAGTGAGTTTCTTTAAGAGTAGGGAGAGTGGTAATGACCGCTATTTCACCGCGATTCTTTGCTCTCACGAGGTAATTCTCCCAGAGTAAATAACCTTTTGAGGATGACCACTGCTTAGCAAGAATCTCCTCGGAACCCGGAACATCTTTATCAGCAAGATATTCCATCACGGATCTGTGCATGACATTAGTCCCGACGATTTCTTTCGCATAATCTAGCACACGCTGGTCTGTCTTGTATTCGGGCAGAGTCCACTGGTAAAGTGTGGCGACGGCTTGTCCAGAGAGTTCATGATCATTGCTGCTAATGAGATCGCTGAGGGCGGATACTATATCTGCCTGTCTGCCTTTTTTAGTAGAACTTTGGAGCCGTCTCGCTGCATCGAGTTGCTTGCCTCGATCAATATTTCTTAGCTCCTCATAGTTCGCATCAAAATAGTTTGGGTGATTTTTGTCATTGGTGAATTCACTTGGCTGGCCTTTGAGAGTATTTTCATCTATGATCACTTCGATGATTTTAAGTTCAGTTCTGACTTCATTCATTTTCTGTGGGTTCCCAAACTTTTTTGTCATCTCGAAGACGCGCTCTAGCGGCGTCTTAGTGATAAAGGTGACGAGTGTCACTGGTTGACCATTGATTTCTCTACCAAATTGGTATGTCACGGGGGTTTTCTCTAATCTAAGTGTTAATTTTAAGTATCGTAGTATTGTATCGATATGTTGAACCTTGCTTTTACGAAGCACGATAGCCTTTAAGGAATCAGGATCATTAAGAGCATTTCTAGATGCAGCTACTTTTTCAAAACCAATATTTCTTTTGTATTTTTCTAGTTGTGTCGAGGAAGTATTCTTATTTACATCATTATCATCGCTAGTGTCGGATAAACCGGAATCTATTACTGTCTTATCTGCCAATGTAGCTTCTATGACCTCAGAAAAAATAAATGGCATTGCAATGAGAGATCCGCCCAAGACTACCGATAATAATAGTCCTTTAATCTTGTGTCTAGAACCGGCAATAATTAAGCCAGATCCAGCCAAGGCTACAAAGCCAGCAAGGATGAGGCGCTTGGTATTATCTAGTCCCTTGAGGGATCCGCCCTCGCTACCGCCGAGTAAGAAGAGCACGATGAATAGTAGAATGAAAATAGCACCTATGCAGATCATGAGTGTCTTCAGCGGCTTAGGTGGTTGGGCGTATTCGGCACTTACGTATTGATAGTTAGCAGTTTCAAATGTGACATCTTGGGCCTGTGTTGAGTCGCTAGAGAGAGATTTAGCATAGATCTCTGTATTACTCTCGGATTTCTCACCAGGATAGTGTCTTGCTTGTCTTATCAGGGCAGCTCCCTCTACCTTGAATTTCTCATCGCAAGCACCACATTCTACCATTTTCCCAATATAAGATTCAGTGACTGCAAACTTTTGTCCGCAAGAGATGCATTTGATTTGAATTTTGTCCATGTTAGATTGTTGATTGAGAGAATTTCGTTATAGTCTTTCTGGGTAGGTTCGAATTACAGAGATTAGTCTGTTAGTTAATGTATTCGTTCGATTTTATTTTGCCAGCATGAATTCATGATTTACTTCGCATCCAGCATACTTTAGTCCATTGCTATGAATAATATACATATTGATCTAGCAGATAGGAGTTATGATGTCTGGTGTGGGTATGGGATGTTAAATTCCTTAGGTGAAAAAATTTCATCACTCAGCCTATCGGACGACTGTGCCTTGATCACCGATTCAAATGTGGGGGCACTTTATGCTGAATCTGTCATGACTGCGCTTATCGCCGTTGGAATCAGCGTTTCTCAGCATGTGGTTGAAGCTGGTGAAGCGTCTAAGAGTATGGTAAATGTAGAGAAAATCTGTCGAGAAATGACTCAAGCTGGCCATGGTAGGAAATCATTCGTTCTTGCATTGGGTGGGGGAGTTGTCGGTGATCTAGCAGGCTTTATCGCAGCAATATTTTACCGTGGTATTCCATTCGTGCAAATTCCTACAACCATCGTTTCACAGGTCGATAGCTCTGTGGGAGGGAAGACTGGAGTGAATATAGCTGAGGGGAAAAACCTCGTTGGAGCATTTCATCAACCCAAGATGGTCATCGTAGATCCTATTACTTTGAGCACGCTTCCTGGTCGTGAGTATAGAGAAGGCTATGCAGAGGTGATTAAGCACGCAGCGATTCGAGATGCGGCGATGTTTGATGATTTAGAAAAACTAGACCCTGCGGATCAGCAACCACCAGCAGACCTATTAGCGAGAAACTTAGCGATTAAGGCCCGCGTCGTAGAGGAGGATGAGCAAGAGCTAAATGACACCAGAGCATTATTGAATTTTGGCCACACTATCGGTCATGGTATTGAGGCTAGCTTGCCCTACGGTGAGTTACTCCATGGAGAAGCGATATCACTAGGCATGAGAGCTGCGGTCTATCTATCTCAGAAGCGAAGCACGCTTTCGGTTGCGGAAGGTACACGTATTCTTGCACTGTTGGCAGCCTTCCAGTTGCCCCTCATCCTTGAGGATAAAATAGCGACTGATATAATCATAGAGAAACTCCTTACCGATAAAAAATTCTCTAGTGGCTCGATACGTTTCGTCCTGTTAAAGGCTCTGGGTAGCAGCTTTGTGTCAGATGAGATCACTGAGGAAGACCTGCGCGAAGCCATTGAGCATTTGCGTTCAGCAATTAAATAATCTCTAATAAATCAGCCAGTGAGTAGATAAAGTAGTCAGCTCCTTCGCGCACTTTTTCGCGATCTGTGTATTTGCCATAACCCACAAAGAGGTCCACTTCGGCTTTAGTCTCCAGATCAGAAACACCGTCACCAACCATGATGATACGCTCTGGGGAAAACTCCTCCTTCAGTTTTATAATGATCTCAGGCTTCCCGCCATTATAGGTGGTGGGATAAGTGCTATCAAATTCTAGGTAATTACCAGCCTCATCCAGATAGAGCGGCACCGCCTCAACTCTCTCTATTCCGAGAAATTTTGCCAAGGGATCGATTAATATTTTAAACCCACCAGAGAGGATTATGGGTGTGTAACCTCGCTGCTTTAGCGCGGAAAGGGTCTCCAATGCAGTGGGTTCGACCTTATCGATGTAGAGTTGCTCTATCTTTTGGCAGGTAGCTAGATCTGGGCGGATGATTTCTAATCGGCGTGCAAACACCTCGTCCAATGGAACCACGCCATTCATTGCCGCATTTGTGAGAGCCACTACTTCGCTGAAAATAGCATCCCCTTGTTCGCGAGCCAATTCATCGATCCCCTCAATGGCAGATAGAGTGGAATCACAGTCAAAGATGATTAGTTTTGTAGTGCTATTTTTGATGAGCTTCATATTGATTTTTTATATTGTTTAAGTATTGGGATGTCAGCCTCAGCCCAATCTATCTCATCTGCTTCGGCTAGATTGACCCATCGAATTTGCGAGTGCTCTATAGCATTAGGAGCTTCGGAACCTATGATTTCACAGAGAAAAGGGGATAGTGCGATCTCAATATCTGGGTATTTGTGCTTCACCACTGGGAGTGGCTTCAGGATAGATATAGTTACTTCCAGTTCCTCAAGGATTTCACGCTTCAGTGCCACTTCAGCAGATTCTCCAGGTTCTATTTTACCTCCAGGAAATTCCCATTTACCAGCAAGTGATCTCTCAGAGCTCCGCTGACAGGCTAGAATTTTTCTTTTGCTATTCACGATCAATGCGCAAACAACTTCGAGGGGTTTCATTATCTATGAACGATCTCCTAAACTCAATTACCTGCCATTGGCGAGTCGATTAGCCAGAGCTTCTGGTAATCCAGCCGCGAGTATCTTCTTCTGAGTAGTAGCGATATCGTAATCTAAGCGGCGGAAGTAAATCATTTTAGCCTCCATATCATAAATACAGTATGAGGCTCTCCCGTCACCATCTCTTGGCTGCCCAACTGAGCCAGCATTGATAAAGTATTTCATTCCATCCTCGATGGCGATCGACTCAGGGGGGACATCCTGTACTTTCGATCCGCGGACAAAGACTCTAGGCACATGAGTGTGGCCATGAAAGCAGACCTGAGTAAATTGATAAGAGAAATTTGACATAGCATCAAATTTGTTGGTCACATAGTTCCAGACATTTGGCTGGTCTAGCGTAGAGTGAACGATCGTGAAATCTTCTACTTGCCTGACCATTCTCATGCGCGCTAAAAAATCTCGTTGTTCATCTGTCAGCTGGTCACGGGTCCATTGCAGTGCCTCGGCCGCGATAGGGTTCATCATTTCAAGCGAATGGTCACCAGCCGCATCTTCATCGTGATTTCCCTTCACCACTGGGCAGCCCATTTGACGGACTATCTCAAGGCATTCAGATGGGTTGGCATTATAACCGACCACATCACCTAGGCACACATAGCTGTCACAGCCTTGTGCTTCTGCATCGGCTAGGACAGTTTCTAGTGCTTCTAAATTTGCGTGGATGTCTCCAAATAATGCTATCTTCATGAACTATGTATGTGTTTAATGGCTAAGTGTTATCATTCATGAACGTTAGAGAGGTAAAGGGAAAGAAAAAAATGATAGTAAGTTTTGTCTTAGTGGTGACAACAGATCAAGCGTGTCTCTCATTTCAGAAACAATGGCCTGTGGGGGAATACACGAGTGGCCTGAGGAATCTTTAATCTGTTCTCTAGTTCTTGGATAGAATATTCCACGCCATAAGGTTTCTGCCCTAGCTTGCGTCGTTGCCATTTGATTTTTAGATCTGTGTAAGCTTCTTTATCAGAACCATATATTTCACTCAGCGACAAGCGGTGAGAGATTTCATTAAGAGGATGATTCTGACCGATCAGAATTTCATTCTGCACCGTAGGCACTCGATAGCGTTGTCCTTTTTCGAATAACTCCAGCGCATGATCATATGATTTTTGGTGCCACTCGGGGAGGTGCTGCATACAGTGCTGGATACTTAGTTTCGTGGATCTCACGATGTGATCAGCCAAGTTAGGGATCGCGAGTAGTTCACGATAGGTTTCTACAGCAGCGGTGTAGTCTGGATTACGATACCTATTAGATTCCAGCCGCGCCTTGAGATTTAGATACCGCCAATCGCCAGGATTGATCTCTATCGCGCGGTCTATAATATCTTTACCCTTCTTAATATACTTTTTAAATACCTGATCCTTACCAACTTCAGAGAGGCTTTTATCCTCCTGTTGATCAACGGCTGCATTTAATGCCATATGCCAAGATGCCGTTTCCCAATAGTAGTAGTTATAGGGGTCTAGTAGCACGATTTCATCAAATGAGTTCTCTATTTTATCCCATTCTTGATCCGAGTGATAGCGAGTAGTCCTAACGCTCATAAAGGCAGCAATTGTGGGGCGTAAGCTACCGTAAGTGGCTATAAATGCTTTCTGTTTCAGCTTAGATCTATCCTTTAATGACAATCTAGGTGGAACTAGCTTAAGCGCATGAAGTTCCTCAGAGAGTTTCTGCTCGTAGGGCATTTTCAGCCATCCAGTCACTCCCAAAACAGCCAGTATTACCACGATATTTAGTAACCTTTTCATTTTCTAAAATTCTTTCTTTCTAAATGCGAACCAAGATAGGACAACGTAAATCGCAAAATACAGAATCGCAACCATCGAAATTTGTAGCATAATACTCATCGGCACATTTCTCCCATCGATCACACCGTCTTCGATCGACAAAAATTGTAAATCCGGGAAGAAAATAGCAACTCCAAGAGAAATGTTAGACAGCTTATTTTGCTCTCCAAACTGAGCCATCATAGTAGCGTATTCGCGCGCATCTGCTTGGATCAGACCGATCACTATAATGATCAAAGTTAGAATTAGAGTAAACAAAGTCGATGAAGAAAATGTCGAGATCAGCAGCGCAATCGAAGCGATAACGATAGCCTTTAAAAATATAGCGATCGTCGCAAAATGAATATTTATTGTCAACCCATGCGCTTTAAGTCCTGCCAGTTGTTCATTGATCACTTCCTGCGGCGTTCCCCTAGCTACGAGCTGTTCAGTTTGAAGAGCTATCATGCCAGACGCTTTCTGATGGAGGAAAAAACTTAGCACCAGATCCATTGCCACCAGTGAAACGAATATCAATACTAGAACTCCTAAGAGTTTACCTAATAAGTAATCTAGCCTCGGCACAGGCTTACATAATATGGTGTATATCGTTCGGTCTTCGATGTCCTTAGGAATGAGCAGCGCTGTCGCTGACAGAGCTAGCAGCATCGAGAACATATTCATGGCGGCGAACCCCGTGCTTTTAAGTAACCTCAGCTCCTGCTCTGGGCTGCCGTCGCCTCCAGTCTGATTTGGTAAAATAATCTGTTTCGCGGCCCATAGTAAAATGACAAATACGACTAAAAAATAAAACACCTTCATCCTTACTAGTTGCGTGAAAGTATGGCTCGCGATCACACCAATCCTAGAAAAGGAGAGAAATGAAGTTTTTTGGAAGTGTTGTGTATTTGTAGCCATGTTACTTGTTCTCCTTACTGTTTTTAATCCTGCTATTTGCGGTCTCAATAAATAATTTCTCAAGTGAAGACCTCGGTTTGCCACTGCTGACCAGCTTCGCTCCGCTACTACTATGCTGCTTCACCAGTTCAGTGATCGACTCCAGCAGACTGTCGTCGGCATTCTCTATCACTAACTCATGCTGGCTCTCGATGGATGTCAGCTCTTCCAGAGTCCCTTCATTCACCATCTGACCCTCAAAAATAATCCCCACCCGGTCGCAAACCTCCTGCACTTGCTCTAGTAAATGAGAGCACAGAAAAATCGTTACACCATCTTCTTTCAGCCGAAAGATCAAATCTCTAATCTCGCGAGAACCAATGGGGTCCACCCCTGCAGTAGGCTCATCTAACACCAACAGTTTAGGGTTCTGAATCAATGCCTGTGCGAGGCCCACACGCTGTAGCATCCCTTTAGAATATCCATTTAGTCTTCGGTTCCTGGCATGATTTAGCGATACCAGATCTAATAATTCATCGACTCTATTCTTCAACTCCTTCCCTCTAATCCCGCAAAGTTTACCATAAAACTTTAGCGTCTCAGCCGCTGTCTGATGCTTATAAAAATACGGATTCTCAGGAAGGAACCCTATTTCACTCCGTGCATCCACCCTCCGCGCGTCACAGCCAAACACATTACAGATTCCAGAGGTAGGAGCCACCAGTCCCAGTAGAGCCTTCATCGTAGTAGATTTCCCGGATCCGTTTGGGCCGATCAGTCCATACACCTCGCCCGCTGCTATACTCAGCGACACATCGTCCACCGCCCGAAACGTCTCACGCTTAAATGAAGACCGGTATGTCTTAACTAGATTACGGATCTCCACCGCGAAGGCAGGCTTAGATTCAGATTTCATCTTAGAACTTTCACTCATGTTTTCTAGTGAGCATGTTACAAAAAATCCAGCCACAAGCAAACAAATACCTAGGAGGCCATCAGTTAAAAGAAGCATAGATACATCAATAGCTGGGTGTATTGGTTATAAAGGCGTGATTTTAAAGAAGCATGACCTGTCAATTGATCTAGCGCATCGTAAACTGTTGTTTATTTACTTAGCCTCATGGAAGTTTATTTCAAAGACTACCGTGACCCACAGAGCAAAATAGGATTGATTGGTTTCCACGTGGTTCATTTTTAAAAGATGATGATTTTTGTGTTATATCAGGTAACAATATGATTGGGTTGAGAAAGCATGAGGTTACAGGTGATAGTAAAGATCTAGGTGGAGTGACACGGGAAATTGAAGTGATTCGAAAATAAGGAGCTACCCCTGTGGTCCGCTGGTTATATTTCACTCTCCACTAAATGGCTTTTAGGCTATCTAGAGTAGTGGCGGCCTTAATACTAATGAGCTGAACGAAAGAAGACAAGTAGTGTATGCGCATAAGCAGGGTTATACAGAATTGATCGACTCCTAAAGATTCATTAAATTTGACTTGATCACTTGTCGCTTAGCACTATCTTCCCGCCATCTAAGTAACTAAGAAACAAAACACACAATCATTATGGCAACAACAGATATAGAAAAACACGGCTTCCAGGCAGAAGTGAAGCAACTTTTGGACATCGTTATCCACTCACTTTACACTGATAAAGAAATTTTCGTTCGTGAGCTAGTTTCAAATGCAGCTGATGCACTTGAGAAGCTTCGTCTGAGACAACTCACCGACAACAGCGTCGTTGATGCGGATCTGCCACTCGAAATCAATATCACGACTGATGAAGAGAGCAACACGCTCACTGTCACTGACTCAGGCATTGGAATGACGCGTGAGGAGCTCCAGCAGAACCTCGGCACTATCGCTCACTCAGGCACCAAGGCATTTCTTGAGCAGTTGAAGGAAAAAGGGGAGAACAACGCAGACGTCATCGGGCAGTTTGGAGTAGGATTCTACAGTGCCTTCATGGCAGCTGATGAAGTAGAAGTCCACACCCACAGCTGGGATGCAGAAGCAGGGGAGCACCTTGTTTGGACTAGTGATGGGTCCACAGGATACACCATTGAGGACAGCTCAGGCATTCCGCGCGGTAGCCGTATCTTGTTGAAACTTAAAGAAGGTCAGGAAGAATTTGCTAAGGCAGACCGCATCAAAGCGATCCTGGAGAAATACTCAAACTTCGTTTCCTTCCCAATCAATCTTAACGGAGAGACCGTTAATAAGGTAGAAGCTCTCTGGCTTAAATCTAAGAGTGACATTTCTAGCGAAGATTACACCGAGTTCTACAAGTTCGTAGCCGGCGCATGGGATGAGCCACGTTACACCATGCACTTTAGTGCAGACGCACCACTTGCTATCAACTCGCTACTCTTCGTTCCGCAAGACAACCAAGAGCAGTTCGGAATGGGCCAGATGGAAGCAGGAGTCTCGCTCTACTGCCGCAAAGTCCTCATCGATGCTAAGCCTAAGAACCTCCTCCCAGAATGGCTACGTTTCTTAAAGGGTGTCATTGATAGCGAAGACCTACCACTCAACATCTCTCGCGAGAGCATGCAGGACAGCGCGCTCATCCAGAAGCTCAACAAGCTCATCACCAAGAGATTCCTCAAGTTCCTCGAAAAGCAAGCCAAGACAGACTCGGAGAAATACGAGGAGTTCTTCGCTAAGTTCAGCAGATTCCTTAAAGAGGGAATCGCCACCAGCTTCGAGCACCAGGAGTCACTCGCTACTCTATTGAGATTCGAGTCCACCATGACCGATTCAGGCAAGCTAACTTCATTCGCTGAATACATCGACCGCGCTAAGGAAGACCAGAACGAGATCTACTTTATCGTGGGAGCATCTCGCGATGTGATCGAAAATGGCCCTTACCTAGAAGCCTTCAAGGCTCGTGGAATCGAAGTCGCCATCTTCACAGATGCAGTTGACCAATACGTGTTCGACACCATGCCTGAGTTCAAAGGGAAGAAGCTAGTCAGTGCAGACCGTGCAGATATAGAGCTAGATGATGTAGCTACTGAAGGCGAATCCCTCGATGAAGAATCCCTCACAGCTCTCACAAGCTGGATGGCAGAAACTCTTGGTGAGCGCGTGGAAAAAGTGCAAGCTGGTAAGCGACTCGTCGATAGCCCAGTCGCCGCACTTGCACCTCAAGATGCACCAAACGCTCAGATGCGCGCTATGATGAAAGCCATGGGCCAAGATGCGCCAGAGGCAAAAGTAGTCCTCGAAGTGAATCCTAGGCACCAAGTCATCAAGAATCTTTCTACTCTGAAAGAATCTGACGCTGAACTAGCTGCAATGGTCACCCAACAGCTTACAGACAACGCTCTGTTAGCAGCAGGCATGATGGAAAATCCACAGAACATGGTGAACAGAATGAACGATCTGCTGGCTAGGATTGTGAAGTAAGCTATCTACCAGCTTCATGAGATGGTTACATCTGTAACCATTTCGGTTTGCTCGGTGATCAAACCCTACCGCTGAAGCTTCGCTTCAACTCATCGTGATCACACGGTCTGCCACTAAATCTGCATCTGCCTGGTCGTGAGTGACGATGATTGCAGGGGTATGGGATTCTTTTAGAATCTCGCGCACTCGTTTACGGAGATGATCTCTCCGCGATGCATCTAAGTTTGAAAACGGCTCATCTAGCAGCACTAGCGATGGCTTAGGAGCAAGTGCACGGGCTAGAGCGACACGTTGTTGCTGACCACCCGAGAGCTGATGTGGATACTGTTCCGCGACTTCCTCCAGCCCAGTGAGCTGCAGCACCTCATCCACCCTTGCCTTGCGCTCAGACCTAGCAAGTCCGTGTAGTCCATACACAATGTTTTTTTTAACAGACATGTGTGGAAATAGTGCGAAGTCCTGAAACACCAGCCCTATATTGCGCTTCTCAGCTGCCTGCAGAGTGATATCATTTCCTGAAATTTGGATGGTCCCATTATCTGGAGTTTCTAGTCCGGCCACAATGCGCAGGAACGTGGTCTTCCCACAGCCACTATTACCCAGCAGTGCGATGATCTCGCTCTCCTCTAGTGTGAGTGAGAAATGATCGAGCACCGTTTTTCCACCGAGAGATTTAGAAATATTAGAGGCTGTTAGAGTGGTATCCATTGTTTTATGATCGTTTTTTATTAAGAAGTGTAGAGATGATTAGCAGTCCTAGTAATGAGGTCACCACTAGGATTAATGCTGGGATAGAACCCTCAGGAATACGTTCTTCAGCGGCAAAGAGACCGTAAGTTTTAGTGGCCAGAGTATCGTTATTTGATGGTCCTAGGATCAATGTTAGAGGCAGTTCCTTCATCACATCCACAAATAAGACCACTATTGCCGCCAGAAACGAATGGCGTAACAGTGGGAGGTGGATCCGAAATAATGTGGTCAGTCTGCTTTTTCCTAGTGAGCCAGACGCCTCATCAAGATGTGGGTTTATCTTCTTAAATCCAGCTTCAATAGGGTTATAGCCCACCGCTAAGAACCGGATCGCATAAGCGATGATCAGGCCAGTCACCGTGCTATGAAATATCCACTGCGCAAGGTCATCCGCCGAGTGATGTAAGCTACCCTTCACTGAGAGCAGCACGACTCCTAGTATCGCCCCAGGAATGGCATAGCCTAACAAGCTGATCTTCGCACTAAGATGGATCCACCATTTCGGGATGATCCGTACCGTGTAGGCGAGCAAGATAGCAGCGATAATAATCACAAAGCATGCTCTCACTGCAAGCCATGAGCTACTGAGCACTAGGTCGAGGTATGGCTGCAGATCTCGATCTGGTAATGCGAGTGCTGCCTGTTGCACCAGCTTAGCCACAGGTAAAATAAACGTCACAAAACTTACCCCTAAGCAGACTGTCCAGATGAAGGCCGTAGTGAGCTTCCGCGGTGCGAGTCCATGGAAATCTGAAGCTGAGGAGCGGTGTGTGTGGTATTTACGTCTGCCTCTTAGAAGGCGCTCGAAAAGGAGAATAATAAAGATCAGAACCATCATGATAGCGGATATTCTCACCGCAGAATTTAGCTCATCAAAGTCTAGCCAAGCAGAGAAGATCCCGGTCGTTAGAGTCTCTATACCGAGGATCTTCATCGCACCAAATTCATTCATCGTCTCTAACAAAGTCAGAGTAAGGCCCGCGATAATACCCGGCCTAGCAAGCGGTAATGAAATTTTCAGAAAGGTGCTGCCCAAACCGTGCCCAAGCACTCTGGAGCTTTCCAGATAAGCCGCAGATTGACTTTTGAATGCCATTCTAGCAGCGATGAAAACGTAGGGATAAAACGAAAATGATAGCACCAGTATCGCGAGTGTGAATTTCCAGTAGATCGAGAAATCAGCAGCAGCAGCAGGGGAGTAGTTTTCTCGCACCCAGATAAAAAGTGAGTATTTAGATGTCATTAAAAGCTCATTATACATCACTGCCATCACATAAGTAGGGATCGCCATCGGTAGACAAAGCAGCACAGATAATAGTGCTCTGCCACGGAACCGAAACGCACTCACTAGCCAAGCACAACCAACACCGATGATGAGAGTTAATACGGTCACGCCAGCTAACATGAGCAGTGAGCCAGTCACATAGTTTTGTAGCGGTGACGGATCATTTTCACCGGTCGGACTATCTGGGTTTTCTATCTCCTCAGCGAGGAATCCCCACATTTCCTGAGTGGGTTGCTGGACTTCCTTATAGATGAAGAACAGCGGGCTCGCTGCTAAAATAGCGATGACCAAAACGCTCAGAACCCATGGAAGAGATCTGAGTTTGTTAAATGTTTTGTGGGTGAAGTGACGCACAGAGACAGATTATTTCCAGCCTGCCTTTAGGAATGCTTTCGCGGCGGCTTTGCGGTGTTTACCGATGACTTCTAATTTGAGAGGGTCCGCCTTAAATGGCCCCCATGATTTCAATAACTCAGAGGTAGCATTTTCACGGACAAGAGGGTATTCGCTAGTTGTTTCGGAGAAGACTGATTGCGCATTAGCGGCGGTAAGAAACTCTAGTAACTTGACCGCGTTTTCTTTATTTGGAGCATACTTACAAACTCCGCCGCCACTGATGTTAATGTGGGTCCCCACACCATCTTGATTTGGGAAACAGATCGCTAGCTTTTCCGCTATAGCGTGATCTTTTTCATCTGCGGAATTTACGAGTAGTCCCATGTAGTAAGTATTCACGATGCAAGCATCTGCTATCCCGGCTGCTACGGCACGCATTTGATCGCGGTCACTGCCCTCTGGCTCACGTGCCATGTTCATGCGCACTCCTCTAGCCCAGAGGTAAGCTTTCTGTTCACCGTGCTTTGCAATAAATGATGCCATCAGCGATTGGTTATAAATGTTAGATGATGAGCGAGCAATGACTCTGCCTTTCCATTCCGGCTTAGTCAGATCCTCATAGCTAGTGATTTCACCAGCCTTCACGCGATCTTTAGCATAAACGATAACTCGCGCACGAACCGTAAAGGCTGTCCAGAAGTCCTCACTATCGCGGAGTGACTCAGGAACTTGTTTTTTGATTAGCTCACTGGTGGCTGGCTGAAGTATGCCATCATCTTGTGCTTTTATCAGACTCCCTACATCAGCTGTGATGAAGAGATCTGCGGGACACTTGTCTCCCTCAGCCTTGATACGAGCGATTAAAGCATCCGCTTTAGCTTTCAATGTGTTGACCTTGATACCAGTCTCAGCAGTAAACTGCTCATATAGCTTCTGGTCAGCTTCGTAGTGACGGTATGAATAGATAGTGACTTCTTCCGCAGCATTTGCTGTGAAGCACAGTAGTAGAAAGGCTGAAGCCTTATTAAGAATGGTTCTCATTAGTGGAAAAATAGGGTGGGTGCGTGATTTATGAGGGATTAATGGCATTTGTGCAAGAGGATTCGTCATGATAAAAAATACGGGGGACTAAATGGAGAAGCTGGACGAGAGATTTGAAATAGTTTACATCAGTATGAATGAAAATCATCCATATATTCCACATGATCGTTCTTTTATCCTTGTTAAATTCATGTGCTGATAACGAAAATTCTCTGGTAAAGAAATCTGGCACAAAGCCCGTATCGGTCAATAATCCAGCACTTTCTCAAAAAACTAAAGCCCTCTCTCTCGAATATGGCGTCGCCTCGTGGTACAATACAAAGACAAATAATGGTCATAAGACAGCTAGTGGCAGACGTCTAAACAATAATGCTCATACTGCTGCACACAAAACCTTACCTATGGGTAGTCAGGTCCGTGTTACTAATCTGAGCAACGGACGTTCAGAAAAACTAACGATCACTGATCGTGGTCCCTATATAAAAAGCCGGATCATTGATGTCACCATCGGTAGTGCTAAACGACTAGGTTTTTATTCCAATGGGATCACAAAAGTAAAAGTCCAGCTCCTCAGCCTAGGTAAATGGAGATACCGTCATCCTTAATAGTTGATGATCAGCGAGAAAACATAAATGCTACTTGGTAGTTTCTGATTATCCCACTATAATCACAATCACCAGAAGATGATTATAATCATTTAAATGAACTCTGAACTATGCCAGCTAGAGATGAGCATGAATGTTGATGTTTACATTTATTTTCTGAATGCTTGTCATTAGAGAATCTGGAGCTAAATTCACCGACATGGGCATGAAATACTTTCAGATCATTTGGCTTTCAATTTTCGTAACACTCTCTGCACAAGCAGGCACGCCAGCACAGGCAGAAGCCATCTTGCAGGAGCACAAGACACAAATGAGTGTATGGGAAACTGAACTAGCAGGTGCACAATCAATGGAAATGATGCGCCAGATAGTGGAGAGAAAACCGGATGTTCAGGACTATAAATCACGCATGATCAAGGTAGTCGGTGCCGAACTGAAACAACCATGGGCGCTTAAGTATGCTGGCTGGCTAATGGCTAACACATCACTTGGTAAGAAGGATGTGAAATTCATCATGGACTATGCGAACAAGTTTCACATGGATGCAGTTGATCTAGGGTATTTCTGTTATAATGTGGCTGTTTCTAAACAGACAGTGCTGGCGAAGAAGCTCTTCATAGAGAAAGCACATCAAACAATTAAAGACCCAAAGCAGAAGGGAGTTGCAGCCATTTCACTCGCGATCGTCCTAAGCGAGATGGGGGATTCAGCCGTGAACAACGCGCGTCGCCTCTCATTGGTGAAGCAAGCGATCATTAACTCCAAGGATGAAAAAGTGGGTGGGACAAACGTTGGAGAGATATCCATGGAGATGGTGCATCGTCTCAAAAACCTTAGTAAAGGTAGTCCTGCGCCGGTCATATCAGGAACCGATAGCTCTGGCGCTCCAGTGAATCTAGCTCAGTATAAAGGCAAAGTGGTGATGCTGGTCTTCTGGTCAAGTTTTGACATGCCAGTCGAGAAAACCATCGAGTTATTAGCCTTGATGCGTAAAATAGAGAAACAGTATGCAGGGAAAAATTTCGCCCTCATCGGAGTTAATAAAGACCAATTGGTAAACCTCCGCGAGCTAGAAAAAGAATCTCAGACAAGCAGTAAAAATATTTCAGACCCACAACAACTTATTTTCAAGCAATACCGTGTGGGAAATCCACCCCACAGTTACGTAATCGACCAGCAGGGACGGATTCGGTTCACCGGTATAATCGGCTCATTTGCGACCCTCACAGTGGATGCTCTACTAAATCCAGTAAAGCCACAGCGGTAGGGTAGCGGAGATGAACACAACTCGTCATGGAGTAGTGCGAGACAGTATCTGCGGCTGGGAGTCAAAGCTACTAAAAAACATCAGATGAAAACACAGCCATTTTCTTCTTTCGCTGTAGGTGATAGGGGAACGTTGTGAAATATGGTTATTGTGATATTTTAAATTATGGCAGCATCTTGGATAATGAGAAAAGTGATTCAGTGGAAGTTTAGGATGACTTCACGAGAGCAAGGGATTGCTAAGATCCAGGCGCATCTACAAGCTTATCTGGATTTGTTAAATGAGCTGACAGATGAGCAGGCTTGCCAACGAGTTAAGGTGGATAAAATGTCAGGGGTGGACGAGGATATGCGTGAATGGAGCCTTTGTGAAAACATCGAGCATAACACCATCGTGAACCATGCCTTGAAAGCACGTATTATCTCATTACTCTCAGGAGAATCCTCAGACGAATACAAAAATTTTGATATTAAAAAAGATGTCATGCCGGGTCTCGGAGAGCCTTTCGGGAAATCAGATACCGATCAATTTATAGCGAGCGTGGAAGGATACTTGGCCGCCATCGCTGAGTATGAATCCTTAAAGACAGCGGCAACAGCCGAGCATCCTATTTTTGGAGCATTCAATGCGCACCAGTTCCACATCTTGTTTGGCTTCCACCTGGGGATACATTTAAAGCAGGCAAGTGCGGTGGTGGATTTACTGAAGAAGAGTTGAAGGGATATTGATCTAGCTAGTATTATTTACGCTGCCATAGGTCGTCTGCCGCTAGCAGTTTGGCTGGTTTCTTTCCATTCAGCCCCGAAGACTTATAATATTACGATTAGTCCAGAATAACTGTGAAGATGGTATAAGGTTATTTCTTTTCTCGCTTGGTTTTTTTAGACTTTTTGACCTTACCGAAATTCGGATTTGGAGTCATCATCTGTGCATCCACGCTATTGCGCCAAGTTTTTAGTTCCTGTAACAGCTTGGCAGCCATTTTCGGCTTTGTCTGGGCAATGTTGTTTTCCTCCTGAGGGTCGTCTTTGAGGTTATAGAGTTCGAGGGCACCGTCTTCAAAAAACTCAATCAGTTTCCAGTCTCCATTACGCACTGCGCCGTAGGGCTTGGTTCTATGGTAATGAGGGTAGTGCCAATAGAGCGAGCGTTTTTCGATGTCGCCAGTTTCCTTGAGCAAGGGAACCAGACTGACACCGTCCTGATGCTCTTCTGGTTTCAAGGGTGCACCGATCATTTCTAATAACGTTGGGTAAAAATCCATGCCGATCACAGGCACGTCACTACTAGTCCCAGGTTTAACTCCGGGAGCCTTAATGATGAATGGTTCCCGGGTTCCACCTTCATAGGATAGAGCTTTGATTCCTTTCAACCCACCAGTATGGATGTTTTTATCAGGGCCGTTGTCTGCTGTGAAAATCACAATCGTATTCTCTGCCTGACCAGTCGCCTCAAGCTTGGCCATCACCCGACCAACGCTTTCATCAAGGCTCTGAATCATCGCGGCATAGGCGGGATTGTATCCCTTGAAGTTACCAGATTTTTGTTTAGCAGTGTACTTTTCTACCAACTCCGGCTTCCCCATGATCGGGCCATGAACCGTGTAGTATGAGAAATAGAGAAAGAACGGATTTGCTTTATGCTTGCCGATAAAATCAACCGCATAATCGGTCAATGTGTCGGTCAGGAAGTCGCCCTTCTTACCACCTTCGATATTGGGCATATCAAATGGATAGAAATACTTCCCTCGGCCCTTGGGTTGGCCCCACTCGCGGCCTCCAATATTGACATCGAATCCGTGTGACTCAGGGTAGTGATCTTTCATTAGCTCGGGCTGTTTGTTAGGCATCAAGTGCCATTTCCCGACGAACTGCGTGGCGTAACCCTGCTGCTTGAGAGCCTCAGCTAGTGTGACACGCTTATGATCTATCTTCATATTCCAGTTCGGGACTGCCAACTTTGCGCCTGGTCTCTGGTGTCCTGCGATCCAATCTGTTAGATTCGTTCGTCCCGGATAGCAGCCAGTTAAAATAGCAGCACGACTAGGTGAACAGACGGTGCAAGCGGCATATCCATTGGAGAAAGTCATGCCAGCTTTATAAAGCTTATCGATGTTCGGCGTCTCGTGGAACGGGCTTCCCATGCATGAGAGCGCTCCCCAACCGAAATCATCGACGAGAAAGAAAACAATATTGGGCTTTTCCTCTGGAGCTGCCTTAATAAAGCTCATTGAGCCACAGATACTAAGGGTTAAGATAGCTAATATTACTGTGGTTCTAACATGCTGGATCCAGTTTTTTTTCATAGTAGTAAGTATTGGGTGAGCCTTCATGCTATTCTCAACTGGATTCACGAGCAAGCACAGATTGCTGGGTGTCGTGGGGGCGTGTTGCCTCATTGAAGCGGACACCGAAAAAAATCTAGTATTGCCGAGAATAGCTCCCGTTGCCTCATAAATAAGGACACTCTACGCCCACCATGGCAATGAGTGAAACAAGTATAGAAGAATACA
>Ga0209711_10000520_pt1 | contig 39250 bp, 44 predicted proteins | sample ArcticOcean_MG_C_7_FD_187441 | JGI IMG/M metagenome (GOLD analysis project Ga0209711, IMG submission 187441) | Marine microbial communities from western Arctic Ocean - ArcticOcean_MG_CB11_88 (SPAdes) (version 2) | ecosystem: Environmental > Aquatic > Marine > Oceanic | place: Arctic Ocean...
TTTGTGGCTTTGGATAATAAATTATTTGAAAGCTTTGATACCCTTAAAGAAACAGCATCGTATAAATGTATTTTTTTTAATAAATTTTCTTCAGACACATCATCTATAATTTCGTATTCAAAATCTCTATGTGCGTCTAAAAGTTCAAGTCCTTTGTCGTGAATTTTTTGAATAATTCCAATTTTAAACATAATATTTAAACTAGGTTGGCGGTCCCAAGGGGAATCGAACCCCTCTTTGTTATTAAATTAAGTCTTACAAATAAACGATTATATTAATTTAGGCAAGTCTAGACCCACACGTGACACAGTAAGTTAATTATTATTTATTTGCTAAGGCGTTATAAATACAACCTACTCCAATGCCCATAACCTCATCACTCTTTAAAGATCTTGCTCTATTCGTCATTTTAGATTTTAAGAATTTTGATGTTCTGTGATTTGGATATCTATATTGAATTATATGTAACCAAGGCCCATTAAAACTTATGCCGTCTAAATTTTTATTAAATTTTTGTTCACCATTACTAGCTTGTGAGTTGTGACCTTTAGTTGCCCAAGGTTCTATTTTAAAATTATCGACAAAATAATCTTGAAACAGCTCAGCTGCTTTCAGTAAATTTTTCTCATAATTTTTTGGCAATTGTATATTGGCTGCTTTTGCAATTTCTAAAATCACAAAAGCTTCTCCTAACCCTGTATGATGATACCATAACGCTCTATTTCCACGTGTCGTTCTATCTCTAATACTTCCATCGTCTAACACCCACTTATCCGCACCTTTAATTAGTTTTTTAACTAGTCCAGAATAATTTTTATTATCACTATGTCTTAAAGCTATATTTGGAAAGTACCACCCAGCAGAATTTCCCATATAGAATTTATTGGCAGGTTTAATTTGTTTGTAAAAAGGCTTAAACCATTTGCTGATAGTTTTGTGTCTTGGGTCTTCAATTTTATAATTAACAAAATTAAGATTGTAGATATAGTTTAAGCCCATAATTATCTCTAGAGTTACAGTTGCATCCTTTATAGGCGCTAAGTCTTGACCTTCTGGATCGCTCCATTCACCTTCACAGTCTTTTACAACAGAATTTTTTGGTATGTTTCTATAGCATTGTTTGGTTTTAGTAAGAGCTTTATTTTTTGCCCACATATAAAGTTTATCAAAAAGAAATTCTTTTATCCGATCATTTTCAGATACGCTTGCGTAAGTTACAGCATCTGCATATTCTTTAAAAACATCTCGACTATGAACACCTTCTACTATTTTCCAATTATCCATTCTTGAATTATAACCAAGTATTCTTATTGCTAAATCTTTGTTAATAATACTTTTTCTAGGTTTATAGTTTTCAAAACCACAGAAGTTAATTTTATGCTCAGTAGATAGTTTGTTAAATTCATCTTGAATGTTGTCTGGAATAAATGGAGATTTACTTAACTGTTTAGCATTAGCATTACCGCTTAACAAAAAACCCAGAACTATTATCGCTAATAGCTTTTTCATTAATTTTTATTATTATTTTTAAATCTTAAAATTTTTTTAAGCTTACCGTAGTAAGAGCAGTATAATGAAAAAATAATAAGCCCCACAAATACAATTGCAAAAAATATTCTTAAATAGTGATTAAAAAAAATATCTATTAGCTCAATCATTATTATCTTTTAATATTAAATTAAGTTTTTTCATAATATTTATTATGACACACTCGTGACACAACGAGATATAAATTTTATGATCTACAGATCATATTTTGCAGTGTTTTTAATTAGGTTGGCGGTCCCAAGGGGAATCGAACCCCTCTTTGCAGGATGAAAACCAGCTGTCCTAACCGATAGACGATGGGACCTAATTTTTTGCTATTTAATAACAGAAATATCATCAATAATAAACTCTACATTTCTTTGACCACGCCATTCGTTCAGACTTAATTTTCCAGCTATGTCGAAAGGTTTGGTGTTTTTCTTGAGTAAGTAGGAGCCTAATTCTGTTTCCACTGTATTAAAACTAATAGCTTTTAAAGTTGTCGAATCTGACCCCACAAAGACATTTTTTATATGTTTTTCACCTACAATTTTTGAATTAACAAGCTTTAAGCCTTTGATTATAAATCTTGGCTCAGGGTTTCCAGATCCAAATGGCGCTAATAAATTTATTTTTTCGAAAAAATTAATATTAACTGCCGATGGAGCGATTTCTGCATCAAAATAATAGTTTTTTTTTTCTTCTAAATTAATGTTGATAGAATTAAATTTTCTAAAAACAAATTCTTTAAATTCGTTAATCTTATTCATGTCAATACTAAATCCTGCTGCCATTTTATGGCCCCCACCTTTAGTAAGCAATCCGCCTTGTACAGCTCCTATAATTGTAGAACCTAAATCAAAACCATGAATAGATCTGCCAGAGCCTTTTCCAAACCCTTTATTAACAGAAATGATAATAGTTGGTTTATTAAATTTTTCTTTTACTCTGGCTGCTATAATACCAATTATACCTTCATGCCAATTTTCACCATGCAGAACAATTACAGGATCTGAACTATTTTCAAAATCTGTATTCAGAATTTTTTTTAACAATTCCGATTCTAAAATTTGTCTTTCTTTATTGTATATATTTAAGTCTGCCGCTAATTTAAATGTATTTTTAGGACTTTCATCTAATAATAAATTTGCTCCATGTGTAGATTTGCCAACTCTTCCACCAGCGTTAATTCGAGGTCCTAATACATAACCCAAATCTTGTGCCGTTATATTATTTTCAATATTACATACTTCAATTAACATTTTTAATCCTAAATTATTTTTTTTTTTTAGAACCCTAAGCCCCTGATATACAATTGCTCGATTTAAACCAATTAAAGGAACTACATCACAAACGGTACCCAAAGATACTAGGTCTAATATATTAATTAAATTTGGTTCTTCGACTAAATTATTTAAAAACCATTTTTGATCACGAAGTCTTTTATTCAACGCTATTAGAAACATAAAACAAACTCCTGCAGCACACAAATAATTTAGTTCTGATCTGTCGTCAAATCTATTAGGATTAACTATTGCATAGGCAGCAGGAAGTAAAATTTCAGATTGATGGTGGTCTAGTACGATAACATCAATATTTTTTTTTTTTGCAAAATCTATTGGACCAAATGAAAGTGTACCGCAGTCAACTGTAAAAATTAATTTTACACCAAGGTCTATAAACTTAGAAAAACCTTTTTTGTTAGGTCCAAACCCCTCATTTTTTCTATCTGGAATATAAATCTCAAAAGGAATGTTTAACCGCTCAAAATATTTTCCTAAAATAGCCGTAGAAGTTGCTCCATCTACATCATAATCGCCAAAAATACCTATTTTTTCTTTATTAATAATAGCCTTTTCTGTTCTTTCAATTGCAACGTCCATATCTTTTAAAATATACGGATTTGGTAAAATATTTTTAATTAAAGGTTCTAAAAAAAATTTAATGTCATTTTTTTTTATTTTTCTTATCGATAAAAGTTTAGCAACAATTTCATCGAGAAAATAATTTGTTTTGAAAAAATTAATATCTTCAGTATTGAATTCTTTAGAAATCCAATTTTTACCACTTACAGAAAGTGATTTCATTTCCTGTATGTATTGGTAATTATTTTATTAATTTTTTTATTTTTATGTAAAGCTAATGTCGTGACTACAAATTTATTACGAAAGTTTTTAATACCTTTAGCTAAATCCCCAGATGTTACGCCACTTGCGCAAAAAATGACATCATCTTTTACTATTTCATCAATGTTGTATTTTTTTTCAAAATCAGTAATACCAAGTTTTTTGGCTCTTTTAACTTCACCCTTCTTTAAGATTAATCGTCCTTGCATTTGTGCGCCAAAACATGAAAGCGCGGCAGCTACAATAACTCCCTCAGGCGCGCCTCCTGTACTTAAATAAATATCATTTTTAGGGTTTTTTCCTGTCACTGTTAGGCCGCCTGCAATATCTCCATCAGTAATAAAGTTTATTTTAACACCCATCTGATCAAGTGTTTTTATTATATTTTTGTGTCTAGGTCGCTTCAATACACATGCCTTTAATTCAGATGGTTTTTTATTTTTTGCTTCTGCTAATAAAGAAATATTTTTTTTTACACTATTGTCCAAATCTAGTAAATTTACAGGTAAACCTGAACCAATTATAATTTTTTCCATGTATGTATCAGGAGCAGATAAAAGATTACCTTTTTTTGCAACAGCTAGAACAGAAAAAGCATTGGATAGACCTTTAGATGCAAATGTTGTTCCTTCTAAAGGATCTACTGCGATATCAAATTCAGGACCCTCGCCAGTACCAACTTTCTCTCCTATACGAAGCATTGGTGCTTCATCCATTTCACCCTCACCAATTACTATAGTGGCCTTCATGTTAATTTTGTTGAGTTCATGCCTCATCATGTCTACTGCCCCTTGGTCTACTGCTATTTTATCACGTTTACCAATAAATTGAGAAGCTCCATACGCAGCAAATTCTGTAGATTTTATAAATTTATTCAAAAAATTTTTTTCTATAGTCATTAAATTTTTTCTATTCTAATAATTTTTGGAGTATTAATAGTGTATTTTTTTTTTTTCAGAACAGATAAAATTTTTGTAAAAGAAGAATTTTTTGCTTCATGTGTAATTATAATTATTGAAGCATTTTTTTTACTTATAGTTGGATTTTGAATTAATCGTTTAACAGAAACCTTATTTTGTGCCAAAACTTGTGTTACATCAGATAAGATGCCATTTTTATCTTTTACATCTATCCTCAGGTAAACAGAAAATTTTTTTTTGTTTATGTTTTCAAAAGCTGCAAATTTTCTTTTTTGGTTAGATAAAACAAAAGGGAATTTAACATTTCCCCTCAAGATAGAACATAAATCAGAAATTAATGACGATGTAGTGGGACCAGGTCCCGCTCCCTCGCCTTGTAGAACAGTTTTTCCTACTGGATTAGATTCAACAATAACGGCATTTGAGACACCATCAATTTTTGCAATATAAGATTTTTCTTTAATAAAAGCTGGATGTACTCTTTGAGTAATTTTGTTTTTAGTAGACTCAGCAACTCCAACTAATTTTATTTTATATCCAAGTTTGTTAGAATTATTGATATCAATTTGGTCTATATTTTTTATACCCTCAACAAATATAGAATTGTTATTAATATAAGAATTAAAAGCTAAAGCTGTCAAAATTTTTAGTTTTGAAGCAACATCATCACCGTTAATATCTGAGGAAGGATTTGATTCCGCGTAACCTAATTTTTGAGCTTTAGATAAAGAATCTTTATATTCGAGTTTGTCTTTATCCATGGAAGATAAAATATAATTTGAAGTACCGTTTAATATTCCATAAATCTTATTAATATTATTTGCAATAAGACCTTCTTTAATTGTTCGTATGATTGGAACACCCCCACATACAGCAGCTTCAAATTCAAAATTTACTTTATTTTTTTCTGCAATTTTAGATAGTTGATCGCCATATTTAGCAACCAATGCTTTATTTGCCGTAATAACGTGTTTTTTATTTTTTAACGACTCAAAAACTAATTTCTTAGCGGCACCCTCCGCACCTCCAATTAGTTCTATAATAATATCAACATTTTTATTTTTAGTGGCTGATAAATAGTTTTTAAGCCAAATTTTTTTTGATAAACGAAAATTTCTTTTTTTGCTAAATGATTTAGCCGAGACAAATAAAATATTTGGAATTGTGTTTGTTTTATTAAATATAATATTTTTATTATTTCGTAAATAATTATAAAAATAAGAACCAATATTACCAAGACCTACAATAACTATATTCATTTTTTTATTCATTTAAAAAATTACTTTACTGTTATATTGGGAAAAGGCTTGTTTTCTCCTTTTTTAATTAATAATTCAGTAATTTTATCAATATTACAATCTTTAACAGCTGCACATATGCTTTTCTTTTCTTTATTTTTTCCTGTTCCAATTATATTTTTTTTTTTAGCAACATTTACTAAACTATTTTTTTTTAGAGAAGATGTTTTGTTTATTGCAATTTTTTTTTCGTTTATTTTATCTTTTATTGAATTGCTTGGATCTTTATTGAAATTCATTTTAACTTTTGATAACTTTATTTTTTTAGTTTCTTTTTTTTTTTTTTTTTTCTTTTTTTTTTTTTTATTTTTTTTTTCTTGTATTTTTTTTTTTTTTTTTTTTTTTTTTTTTTTTTTATTTTTCATCTCTTTTTCTTTAATTTTTCGATCCTGTAATAATTTTTTCTTTTCTGCTTTTATTCTTATCTTTTCTTCATAAGCCTTAATTTTATCATTTTTTTTTGAATTAATTTTGTTTTCTTTAATTTCAACAGAAGATTCTGTATTTAATTTAACTAAATTAATATTTTTATTTTTTTTATTTGTTTGTGGTTTGATTTCAATAATTAGATTTTTAGAAAAATACTGATTAAATTCTTTTTTATCAATACATGGATGATCACCACAAACGTATTCTTTTTTTGTTGTGCTACAGGATACAATCAAAAAAAAAAGAGTTATGTAAAAAAATTTCATTTTAAACCTAAGCTTTCATTAAAATTATATATTAGATTCATATTTTGTATTGCTTGCCCGGAAGCGCCCTTAACTAGATTGTCAATAGCTGAAAAAATAACAATTTTATTTTTATATCTTGTTTTACAAACTGAAATTTCACAATTATTTGTATTCAATACATTGCCATTACCCATGGGCATATTGATTTTGTTTAAATTAACAAAAATATTTTTAGAATGAAATTTTTTAAGAGTAGCATAAACTTTGTTCACACTTATATTTTTTTTTGTTTCCAAATAAATAGAAGACAAAATTCCTCTAAAAGCAGGAAGCAAGTGTGGATTGAAAGTATATTTGACGTTAATTTTAGAGCAATTTTTAAATTCTTGATCTAGTTCTGACATGTGTTTATGTTTTTCAATCCCGTACGCATATATAGAAGTATAAAAATTTTTATGTAAAAATTTAGATTTGTAATTTTTACCCGCACCAGAGTAACCTGATTTAGAATCTATTGTTATGTTGTTAGTGTTTATTAAAGATTTTCTTAATAATGGAAGTAATGCTAATTGTATAGACGTAGGATAACATCCTGGATTAGCAATAATTCTAAAACTTTTTATTTTGTCTTTTGTAAACTCAGGAATTGAATAGATTGATTTATCAATCAAATCTTTAGCTTTATGGTTAATGGAATACCAATTTTTATATTCATTAAAATTTCTTATTCTAAAATCAGCTGATAAGTCAATAAATTTCAAACGCTTGTAGTGAAAAAGTTTTTTTATTACTTTTTGTGCTTCACCGTTAGGTAGAGATAAAAATAATAAATCTATATTGTTCCAATTAACTTTTTTTAAATTTGTAATTTTAGGTAATTTTTTATTAATTCTTTTGTCAAAATATTTTATATTTTTTCCTAAATTTTTTTGGGCACATAAATATGAAATATTTACCTTAGGATGTTTTGATAAAAAAAACACTAAATCTAAACCGACATAACCAGTGGCACCGGCAACAACAATATTAATTTTTTTATGTGACATAAAATATTTATATCACTGATGGAATTAATAGGAAATTTAAATGATCTATCTCTTGGAGAACTGAAAGCTTCTTCTGGCTTTTTTACGACCGTATTTTTTTCTCTCTACAACTCTTGAATCTCTTGTTGTTAATTTCTCTTTTTTTAAAGCACTTTTTAAATTCTCATCATGTAGTACTAGGGCTCTTGATATGCCATGTATAATTGCTCCAGCTTGACCCGAGTGACCACCACCTTTAACAGAGGCTCTAACATCATAAGCTGTTGCAACATTTGAAAGTTCTAAAGGACGCATTACAATAATTTGATGTACAGGTCTCTTAAAATATTCATTCATTACTTGTCCATTAACGTGAATCATACCAGATCCTTTTTTAACCCATACTTTTGCTATTGATCTTTTTCTTCTACCTGTTGCATATTTACTATCTTTAAAATCTAATTTAATTTTTTTTTGTTTCATGCTTTTTATAGCAACTTGAGTTTCCATTAAATATGCACCGTGTTCTTTTTATTAAGTTCTTTGAAATTTATAACCGTCGGATTTTGTACTTCATGAGGATGCTTATCACCTTTATAAATTTTTAATTTTGACAACTGTTTTTTTGCTAAAGGGCCACCAGGTAACATTCTTTTTACAGCAAGTTTTAAAACTTCATCAATTTGGTCTTTACCTGCCATTCTTGAAGGCGTGTTTTCTTTAATACCACCAGGGTGTCCCGTGTGCCTATAATAAATTTTATTATTATATTTTTTACCTGTAAATTTTATTTTTTCAATATTGGTTATAATTATAAAATCTCCGTTATCCATATGAGGATTAAAAGTTGCCTTATTTTTTCCTCTTAATACTTTTGATATATAAGCGGCTAATCTACCAACAACAGCATTTTCTGCGTTGATGAGATACCAGTCATTTTTAATTTCTTTTTTTTTTATAAAGGGTGTCATCTAATTTATGGCGATGATTACTAACAAAGACCAATAATGTCAATTAAATTTACTCTAATTAAAATATTATTTAGTAAAATTATTAGGGTATTAAGATCGAATTGAGCGATGATACAAGTTTAGAGATGAGACTACCAGAAAAATGCTGGAAACCTGGTGAGATGAAGCAAAGAAAATATTTAAATCAGAAAATAAAGTAGAGATACCAAGTACGACCTGTAAAATAATAATTAGAAAAAAAAATAAGTACGAGCTATACAGTTTTATCAGCTTATTTTTGTAAATAAAAATTCCTAAACAAACTGTTAGAAGCAATATTAGATATGCAATGTTTCTGTGAATAAATTGTACAAAACTTGCACTATTTAAATCAAATAAATTATTAAAGGAATAGTCGTCGGGAAAGTACGTGCCATTCATAAGAGGCCATGTTTGATAGATTTTACCAGCATCTAAACCAGATACTAAAGCACCAACAATAATTTGAGAGAAAATAAAAAATAATAATATTTTTAATAACAAAAAGTTTGAATTTATTTGAAAAAATTTTTTTCTTTTATCGTAGTAATAGTTCATAAAAATCCACACTAACGATGAAAAAATAATAAATGCTGTAAATAAATGAAATGCCAACCTATAGTGACTTACAGAAACATTGTTTGTTAGTCCGCTTACAACCATATACCAGCCTATTAAACCTTGAGATGCAATCAGAAAAAAAAGTAAAGATAATTTTATAGCTAAATTTTTCTTTAATACATTTTTAAAAAATAAAAATAAAAAAGGTATTATAAAAAATAACCCAATAACACGACCAAGTAATCTATGGTAGTATTCCCAAAGAAAAATAACCTTAAACTGAACTAAAGACATATTTGGATTTAACAAAATAAATTGAGGAATTTCTTTATATTGTATAAAATACTTTTCCCATTCAGATTCATTGAGTGGTGGCAAAATTCCATTAAATAGTTCCCATTTTGTTATTGATAGACCAGATTCAGTTAATCTTGTTAAACCACCAACTACAATTATCAACGCTACTAAGGTAATTAATCCAACTAGCCAAGTTAAAAAGAATATGTGATATTTTTTATTTTTTAACATAAGAAGATTTAATATATAATTAATTTAATAAGAAAATATGTTTTAAGTGTCGCTATGAAAATTATAGGTATAGAAAAAATTAGAAAAAAACTCGATAAAATTGATGTTAGGTTACTAAGGATCATTAAAGAACGTTCAGTTTTAGTTGATCAAGTGCTTAAATTAAAAAAAAATAAGAAAGATATAATAGACAAGAAAAGAATAAATTTCATTTTAAAGAAAGTAAAAAAAAATTCAATAAAAGCTAAGATAGATCCAATGATTACAGCTAGTATATGGAAAGAAATGATTAAAGCTTTTATTAGATACGAGTTTAAAAACTTAAAAAAAAAATAACTTATTTACTATGAGGTGGTAACTTTTTCTCAACAAAAATTTCATGTTTTCTAGTAACTGGATTGTACTTATTTACTTTTAGTTTATCTTTCACCTTCTCACCTTTTGTGGGTTTTTTGGCGTAATAAAAAAAAGCGCTATTAGGAGAAGCTTCCGGTACTAACCTAACTTTTATATGTGTTTTTTTGGCCATTAAGTTTTTTAATTTTATCTAAAATTTTTTTTGATTTTATTTTTATATTTTTTTTATAATAACTTGATTTTATACTTGATACTTTTAAGTCGTCAAGTTCTTTAACACTGCTATTCATGGATCTTATCGCACCTTTTATTGTTAAACCCTGTTCTTTTAAGAGAAATATTATCATTTTAATAATTTCGATATTTTTTGTTGAATAATAACGTCTACCGCCTGACAATATAGTTGGTTTAAGTTGTTTAAATTTAGTTTCCCAAAATCTTAATGTGTGAGTTAAAGGCTTCTTATTTTTTTTACTTACCAAGTCAAATATTTTAGCAACCTGTGTAATGTTCAATAATTTATTCCTATTTAATAGCATTTTTATTCACTTTATTATTTAACTTAACAGCTGGTTTAAAAGTCAAAACATTTCTTGCTAAAATTTCATGATTAATTTGATTTTTTGGATTTCTGCCAATTCTTTTATTTTTTTCTTTTAAACTGAACGTGCCAAAATTTTTAATTTTAAGATGTTTTTTTTTAAATGCATTAAAAATTAAAATTGAAATTAAATCGTCTATTAATTTAGTTGCGTAAGATGATGGAATACCCACTCCATTGAAAACATTGTTAATTATATTTTTTTTTCGTGTGTTTTCCCTACTAATTATCTTCATTAATATGGCTTAAATTATTTTTAATTTTATTCATTAAATCACCTTTAATAATTCTGTAACATAAATCAATTGAATAATAAAAACCTACTGCATCTGTAGATCCGTGACTTTTAACAACAGGCCCTTTTAATCCTAAAAAAATAGCACCATTAAACTTTCTTGGATCTAATTTTTCTTTAAATTTTTTTAACGCAAAGAATGAAAATATAATTGAAAATTTAGATAATAAAGTTGAAGTGAGAGACTCTTTCAATGAGTCTGTTATAAATTTAACAGTTCCTTCCGCAGTTTTAAGAGCAATATTTCCAGTAAACCCATCGGTAACAATTACATTAGATTCACCATTTGTAATTTTATTTCCTTCAATGAAACCATTAAATTCAAAGTCACCGTGAACACTAATATTCTTCAGTTTGGCATGCGCTTTTTTCAAAATCTCTGTACCTTTTATTTCTTCAGATCCAATATTTAACAATGCTACTTTAGCTATGTCGTCGGGAAATAAAGCCTTGTATAACGCTGCTCCCATTTCAGAAAAATCAATTAAATTTTTTTCATCACAATCAACATTAGCACCAAGATCTAATACAACATTCATATTTTTTTTGTTTGGCCATAATCCTGCTAAGGCAGGTTTGCTTACAGATTCAATTGTCTTAAGCAACATACGAGAAATAACAAATAAAACACCTGTGTTTCCAGCTGATAGAGTAATATTAGAATTTGATACAATTTGAGAATTAATAGAGTTCCACATACTGCTATCTTTAGAATTTTTAATTGCTGTCAAAGGTGTTTCCGCATCCGATACCACAGTACTTGTTGGAAAAATTTTACACTTATTACTTAGAATTTTGTGTTTGTTTAATTCTTGTCTTATTAAATCCTCGTTCCCAAAAATATTAAAAAAAAAGTCATCCTTTTTATTGTTTTTTTTTAAAAACAATGAAACTCCTTCTATGTTTTTAGATGGAGCATTTTCTCCGCCCATTGCATCAATTGCAATTATAATTTTGTTATTCATGATTTAAGATTTTTTTAAGACTATACGTCTAAGATTTTTTTTCCGTTATAAAAGCCAGTTTTTAAATCTACGTGATGCGACAATCTATATTCACCACTTTTTTTGTCTTCCACAATATTTATAGATTTAACACGATGATGTGATCTTCTCATGTTTCTTTTCGATGGTGTGGTTTTACGTTTAGGTACTGCCATTTTATTTTAATGTTTAAAATTAATTTGTCCTTTTAACATACTATCTGTCTTTAGTTCAAAGCAAAAATTATTAAAAACATTGAAATAAGTAGTCAAACTAGTAATTAACGCAGAGGTATTTCCGCTTAAGGGCTCAAAATATGTCTTTAAAATTTTACTATTAGTTTCAAAGTCTTTTATACCAGATTTGTTAATTTTAAGAAGAATATCATAAAAAATTCTGGTTAATATTTTCATTCTTTTGTTAACAAACACATCTCCGTAGCCAAGTTCTCTCATGTGGTATTCAATGTTTAAAAAAACATTATCAAAAATTTCTTGGGGAAATTTCTTTTTTTTTATTCTAAAAATTATAAGCAAAATTGAAAAATGAACAAAAATAAGATTAATTCTTGTTTCAAAATTGTCTTTTAATAAAATTTCTTTATAAAAAAAAAAATTACGTGATAATTCAACTAATTTGTTGTAGAAAGGATTTGAATGAGTTTTGTATATAGAAAACATTATAAAAATCTTTATATCATATTTTTTTTATTTCTTTTAAATAACTGTCAGCTTCATGAGCCAAGTAAACCGCACGGTATTAACTTTCTAGAAAATAGAGAAAAGACATTAATAATCGGTAAAACTAATCAAAATGATGTTTTAAAGTTGATTGGTAACCCTCACTCAAAATCAATAACAGATGAAAATATTTGGATTTATTTTGAGAGAACTATTTCCAAAGGAAAATTGATAAAATTAGGACAAAATGTCCTTAAAGAAAATAATGTTCTTGAGCTTAAGTTCAACAAATATGGAATTTTAGCTACAAAAAAAATCTATAATAAAAAAAGCATGAACAAAGTAAAATATTCAAAAGAAGAGACTGAAAACGATATACAGCAACAAAGTTTTGTTGCAAAATTTCTCTCAAGTATAAGACAAAAAATGTACGGTAATAAACAAGGCTTTTAGAACTTAGTGAGCTATCACAGCTAATAACAATAACGCTACAATATTTGTAATTTTAATCATTGGATTCACAGCTGGACCGGCTGTATCTTTGTAGGGGTCCCCAACTGTGTCGCCAGTAACAGCAGCTTTGTGTGCTTCAGAACCTTTTCCTCCAAAATTTCCATCCTCAATATATTTTTTTGCATTATCCCACGCGCCACCACCGGCTGTCATAGAAATAGCCAAAAACAATCCTGTTATAATAACACCTAACAGCATAGCGCCTAACGTTGAAAGAGCAGCGCTCATTCCACCGATTGGCAAAATAATAAAATATAAAACTACCGGTGATAATACAGGCAACAAGGAAGGAATTATCATTTCTTTAATTGCTGCTTTAGTTAAAAGATCAACGAGTCTCCCGTAATCTGGTTTTCTAGTTCCTTTCATGATGCCAGGAATTTTTTTAAATTGTCTTCTCACTTCAACAACAACAGCTCCACCTGCTCTACCCACGGCTTGCATGCCCATAGAACCAAAAAGATAAGGCAACATTCCGCCAACAAGTAGGCCAACTACAACGAACGGGTTGGATAAATCAAAACTTACCTCTATGCCTTCTAGAGCTGAACCTTTAACGTTAGAAAAAAATTTAATATCTTCTGTATAAGCAGCAAACAAAACTAAAGCACCTAATCCTGCTGATCCTATAGCGTAACCTTTGGTGACAGCTTTTGTTGTATTTCCAACTGCATCCAACGCATCGGTAGTTTTTCTTACAGATTTCGGAAGTTTTGCCATTTCTGCAATGCCTCCAGCATTATCGGTTACAGGACCATAAGCATCTAACGCAACAACCATACCAGTTAAAGCAAGCATTGAAGTTACCGCAATAGCAATTCCAAAAAGGCCAGCAATACTATTAGTGTATAAAATTCCAATTACTATAATTAAAGCAGGTATTGCTGTGGCTTCCATAGAAACAGCTAAACCTTGGATGACATTTGTACCATGTCCTGTCGTAGAAGACTGGGCAATCGATCTAACAGGCCTATAATTAGTTCCCGTATAATATTCGGTAATCCATATTAGTAAGCCCGTTATAACTAAACCAGCGGCTCCACAAATATATAAATCTAAGCCTGTAAAACTTTTTTTTGATACATTAAATATTGTTTCTAAGCCTATTACAGAATCGGTAACAGGATATAAAATAACAAGAGACAAAATTGCGGTTACAATAAAACCTTTGTAAAGAGCGTTCATAATATTTTTAGTTTTACCAAGTCTAACAAAAAAAGTGCCGGCTATAGATGTAAGAATGCACGACCCGCCAATGGCTAACGGGTAGACCATCATGTTTGCATTACTTGTAAAAAAAATTGAAGCCAAAACCATTGTAGCAACAATTGTTACTGCGTAAGTTTCAAATAAGTCTGCTGCCATACCGGCACAATCACCAACGTTGTCACCAACGTTATCTGCTATTACCGCAGGATTTCTCGGATCATCTTCTGGAATACCGGCCTCAACTTTCCCTACTAGATCTGCACCTACGTCAGCTCCTTTTGTAAAAATTCCACCACCAAGTCTTGCAAAAATAGAAATTAATGAGGCACCGAATCCTAAAGCTACTAAAGCATTGATAATTTCTCTACTATCAACATCTAGGTCTATTAAAATTAGATAATAAATTGCAATTGATAAAAGAGCTAAGCCCGCAACAAGTAGTCCTGTTATTGCCCCAGATTTAAAAGCCATCGTTAAGCCTGATTGTAAACTTTTTCTTGATGCTTCGGCAGTTCTAACATTTGCTTCAACTGAAATTAACATACCTAAGTACCCAGCTAAACCCGAAAGCGTCGCGCCAATAAAATATCCTAAACCAACTAAGGGGGAAAAAAAATAATTTACGATTGCTAAAACAACAACACCTACTATAGCTATGGTAATATATTGTCTTTTTAAATAAGCTTTTGCACCAATTTGAATTGCTTCAGCAATTTCTTGCATTTTAGCATTACCCGAACTTGCTTTTAAAATTTGTTTAGACAGTAAATAGCTATAAAAAACTGCTATTAAGCCTGTAAAAATTATCACATAGAGTAATTCATTTACTGAATTCATAAGATTTTTTATAAATGCCAAAAAAATCAGTTAAACGCAAGAAATACTTTAAGTTATTATTAATTTAAACCTACTTTAGATTAAAGAGGTTTTCTGATGCTTTTAGATATTTTGTCTAAAATTGCATTAACGAATTTTATTTGTGCTTTTTCGAGGAAAAATTCTGATGTTTTCACATACTCATTAATTATAACTTTTGTTGGGCTGTTGTGTTTAAATAAAAGCTCAAAAATGCCAGCAAATATAATAATTTTCAACAATTTATCAGTTCTTTTTAGGTTTAAGTCGTCTGGTATATATTTCTTAATAGTTTCTTCTATTAAATCATTTCGCTCAATAGTGCCTTGAACCACATCTTTAATAAATTTTTTATACTGACTTTTTGGATATTCAATCTCTGCATCGGAATTTAAAGAATTGCCATATAGTTTTTGAATAACCCTAACTCTTGGTGTGACATTTTTTTTATTAATTAACATTTAGTAAATGGCAAACAGCTGTAGCAGCCTCAAAACCCTTTGAAGCTCTTGCTTTGGCTTGACTCTCATTTGAACAGGTAAGAACCGCATTGCCAATAGGTTTTTTATATAAAATTGAAATCTGAATAAGCCCGTTAGTTATAGCAGATGAAATAAAATCAAAATTTGGAGTTTGGCCTTTTATTATTGAACCTATCGCAATAAATCCATCATATTTTTTTACATTTTTAGCAATAACAAATGGGATTTCAAATGCTCCAGGTACTTCCAGCACTTTAAAAAAAAAATTTCTTTTTTTTAACTCTGAAATTGCACTTTTTAATAATTGCGATGTATCGTTATATTGAGACCTGACAATACAAATTTTTATTTTTCTTTTCATCTAATTATTTCTTGTTTTGTAATTTTAATTCCATATCCATCTAAACCAATTATCTTTTTTTTTGCTCTGGATACTAGTACCATATTTTTTATTTTTAGATCTTTAATTATTTGAGCACCAATACCATAATATCTTAAAATATTAGTACTTTTAATCAACTCATCTTTGTTTGTATTAAATGTTTCATTTTTTATTACAATTAAAGCAAAGTTATTAAATTGAGAAAGGTATTTAATTGATTTTTCAAAAATATTATTTTTTAGATTTTCTAGGTTGTTAAATTTTTTAATAGAAATTACTCTTACTCTAGTTGATTTATTTAAACTAAACTTACCTTTAGTGATTGCTAAATGGTTTAAATTGTCTAATTTATTTTTAAAAATTCCTAAATCAAATATTCCCAATTTTTTAATTTTTATTTTTTTACTTTTAATTTTAGAAATTAATTTTTCATTTTTTAACCTGTAGGATATTAAGTCCTCAATACTAGCTATTTTTAACTTATGTTTTTTTGCAAACTTTATAAGATCATCAAATCTTGCCATTCTTCCATCCTCATTCATAACTTCACAAATAACAGAGCTAGGATTCATTCCGGCTAATTTAGATATATCAACAGATGCTTCGGTGTGGCCTGCTCTTTCAAGTACTCCACCTTTGCGCGCGACTAAAGGGAAAACATGTCCTGGTGATACAATGTCTTTTTTTTTTACGTTATTATTTATCGCAACCTTAATTGTTTTTGCTCTATCAAAAGCAGATATTCCAGTAGTTATACCTTTACTTGCTTCTATAGAGACAGTGAATGCAGTTTGCATTCTTGCTTTATTTACAGCTGACATTAAAGGTAGGGATAGTCTTTCAACTTGCTTTTTGTTAAGTGCTAAACAGATTAGGCCCCTGCCATGTTTAGCCATAAAATTAATACTCTTAGAATTTACTTTTGAGGCCGGTATAACAAGGTCTCCTTCATTTTCTCTATTTTTGTTATCAACTAAAATAAAAATTTTACCCTTTTTTGCTTCTTTTATTATAGTTTTTATTGGAGACAGAGAAATTTTTTTCATAATTATTTTTTTAGATTAATTAAATATTTTCCAAAAATGTCAAATTCAATATTTACTAATTTATTTATTTTTAATTTAATTAAGTTGGTAAGTTTGAGAGTGTGCGGAATTACACTTATCTGAAAAGTATTTTTTTTTACAGAAGAAATTGTGAGTGAGACACCGTTAACAGATATTGATCCTTTAATAATAAGAAATTTTTTATAAATTTTAGGAATTTTAAATGTAATTATCCAAGTTTTATCTATAAAAGTAATATTTGAAACAAGACAAGTTGTATCTACGTGTCCCTGGACATAATGACCAGATATCTTATTTCCATAATTTAGAGATTTTTCAATATTAACAAGATCACCAATTTTTGCAGAACCAAAATTTGTTCTTTTTAGTGTTTCTTTAGAAAGATAAAAGGTAACAAAATTGATATTAATTTTAGTTATAGTCAGACATGTTCCGTTGCAACACAAAGAGCTACCAATTTCTGATTTTTTAAACTTTATATTAGTTCTTAAAATTACCTCTGAAAAATTGTTATCTTTGTGAATCTTGGAGATCGTTCCAGTTTTGTATATTATTCCATTGAACATTATAATTCTATTTTATGTAAACTATCATTATTAAGGTTGATTTGAACTTTGTTTTTAATAGTAGTTTTAAGTTTTTTTATTAAATTTAATTCCGCGTTGTTCATTCCATTATTTTTAAGCGGAAAATATGATTTAAATAAAAAAAAATTTTTTATTAGATTGTATTTTAGAATTTCGTTGATATATTTTAACCCGCTTTCTACTAAAATTCTATTAAAACCAAGTTTTTTTAAGAGCAGGTACACTTCTGTTAAGTCGGTTTTTAAATTATCAGATTTTTTTAGTTTGACAACATTTACACCAATTTTCTTAAAGTATACTTCTTTTGTAGTATTGTTAGTTTGAGTGAAAATATAAATTTTTCTTGATTTGTTTTTAAATACTTTTAATTTTTTTTTAATTTTGAAGAAACGATCTACAATTATAACAACTGGTGATTTTTGTTCTAAACCCTCAATTCTACAATCTAGTAATGAATTATCATAATTAATAGTTTTTGAGGTTGATACTATACAATCATATTTTGATCTTAAAAAATTTCCAACTTTCCTAGAAATATTATTAGTGATCCATTTTTTTTTCCTGTTAATTGTAAAGTAGTCTTTGGAGACCGCAAGCTTGACGTCAATAAAAGGAATTTTTTTTGTTAATTGTAAAAAGTAACTTTTGTAAAATTTTTCTGCATAGTTTTTATGTATAAATCTTTTTATATTTATTTTTGCTTTTTTTAATTTTTTGAAGGCTAAATTTCCAGATCTTTTATCAATATCATTTATTGAAAAAATTACTTTATGAACTTTTTTATTAATAATATTTTTTATACAAGGAGGAGTTTTTCCATAATGAGAGCATGGTTCTAACGTAACATATATATTTGAACCATTAACGTTAACTTTTTTTTTTAAGGCATTTGCTTCAGCATGGGGTCTTCCACATAATGAGGTTTTACCTGAAGATATGACTGAATTATTTTTTACAATAATGCATCCAACTGAAGGGTTGGATGACGTTGAGCCAAGATTAATCTCAGCTTGCTGAAAAGCTAGTTTTAAAAATAAAGAATCTTTATTCTGACTTGTAGACATTTAAGTTACCAACAAATTGTTCAAAATCTTTTGCTTCTTTAAAATTTTTATAAACAGAAGCAAACCGAACGTAGGCAACTTGGTCTAAATTTGAAAGACCTTCCATAATAAATTTTCCAATAGTAGAGGTTGGTATTTCACTTTCTCCTAGCCCTTCTAGGTTTCTAACAATTTTTGAAATAAATTTTTCTGTAGTATCGCTGTCTACAGGTCTTTTTCTAAGTGATATCCTTATAGATTTTGAAATTTTATCTCTGTCGAAAGGCGCTCTTTTTCCGCTTCCTTTTATAACTGTAAGTTCTTGAAATTGTACTCTTTCAAAAGTTGTAAATCTTTCTTTCCTCTCACATCCACAAAGCCTTCTTCTTCTGATGGCAGTACCATCTTCAGTGGGTCTGGAGTCTACAACAGAAGTATCTTTTTCTTTACAAAATGGACAAAGCATATTTTTTTTTATTACTGACTACTGTATATAGGGAAAGAACCACAAAGATCAATTACCTCTTTTTTAACCTCATTTTCTGCTTTAGAATTGTTTTCTGGGTTTTTTGCTAGTTCTTTAAGTACTTTAGAAATCAATTTACCAACTAAAACAAACTCTTTTTGGGCAAATCCCCTTGTTGTTGAGGCTGGAGTGCCGAGTCTAACACCAGATGTGATCATTGGACTTTGTGTATCAAATGGTATCGAATTTTTATTACAAGTAATATTAGCTTTACCGAGACTGCTTTCAGCTAGTTTACCAGTAAGGTTATAATTCCTTAAGTCTAGAAGCATTAAATGGGTATCTGTTCCTCCGGAGAATATTTGAAAATCATTTTCAACTAGTGTTTCAGATAATATTTTTGCATTATCAATTACTTGTTTAGTATAAATTTTAAAACTAGGATCCAAAGCTTCTTTAAAACAAACGGCTTTAGCCGCAACAACATGCATCAGAGGGCCTCCTTGTAAACCTGGAAAGATTGCTGAATTAAATTTTTTTATTAAATCCTCATTATTAGTCAGAATTATTCCACCTCTTGGGCCTCTTAACACTTTATGAGTTGTAGAAGTCACAACGTCAGCATAGTCTAAGGGATTCGGGTAAGCACCACCAGCTACAAGTCCCGAGAAATGTGCCATATCTACTAGTAAATAAGCTTTTACTTTATCGGCAATCTCTCTAAATTTTTTAAAATCAATAATTCTTGAATACGCACTTCCTCCAGCAATTATAATTTTAGGATTATTTTCTAACGCAAGTTTTTCTACACTTTCATAATCAATTAAACCTGTTTCTGGTTTAACGTCATAATGAACTGCATTAAACCATTTACCGGATTGTGCAGGTTTTGCTCCATGAGTTAAATGACCACCAGAGTTTAAGCTCATTGCTAAAATTGTATCACCAGGTTTAATTAAGGCTAAATAAACAGCACCATTTGCTTGAGCGCCGGAATGTGGCTGCACATTTGCAAACTTGCAGTTAAAAAGCTTGGTAGCTCTTTCTATAGCGAGATTTTCAGAAATGTCTACAAACTCACATCCACCATAGTATCTTCTACCAGGATAACCTTCTGCATATTTGTTTGTTAACACTGATCCTTGTGCTTCTAGGACAGCTCTCGAAACCATGTTTTCAGAAGCAATTAATTCTATATGTTCTGTTTGTCTTTTAAATTCTTGAGCAATAGAATTATATAGATCGATATCACTATTTGCTAAACTTTTGTTGAAAAAACTATTTAAATTTTCTTTATTCATAAATTAAATTTTGTTAATTCTTTTTTGGTGTCTCCCACCTTCGAATTTTGTGTTTAAAAAATAGTTAACAAAATTGAAAGCATCTTTACTTTTTAGAATTCTTGAGCCCAAACAAATAATATTTGCGTTATTATGTAGTCTAGAAAGAATTGTACTTTTTTTGTTATAACACTGAGCAGCTCTAATTCCTTTAAATTTATTTGCAGTAATTGACATTCCTGTACCAGATCCACACACTAAAATACCTGCGTCACTTTTTTTTAAAAGCACTCTCCTTGCAGCTTTTTTAGCATAATCGGGATAGTCAACGGAAGCCTTCGAAAAAGGTCCAAGATCTACTACAGAAACATCTTTGTTGATCAAGAAATCTTTAATTTTTTCTTTTAGATCGTATCCTGCGTGATCGGAGGCAATACATATTTTTGAATACAACATTTTTTTGATAATATTCTTATTTATTTAATTTCTTTTATATATACTAATAATATTATATTTGTCTCAGAATATAAACTTATAATAAAATATTATGAAATATATTGGAAAATATCCAAATTTGAGAATGAGACGAAATCGAAAAGCTGATTGGGTTAGAAGACTAGTTTCAGAACATAGCTTATCTGCGAATGATTTAATACTCCCTTTGTTTGTTAGAGAGGGATACAAAAAAAAAGAAACAATTGACTCTATGCCTGGTGTTTTTCGTTATTCTGTAGATGAATTAACATCGATTGTAGAAAGAGCGTGTAAGTTAAGAATTCCACTCATAGCTCTTTTTCCATACACAAATTCAAATAAAAAAAATAATACTGGAAAAGAGTCGTTAAATAAAAATAATTTAATATGTAAAGCTTTGAGATCCTTAAAAAAAGAATTTAAAAAAGATATTGGTATAATGTGTGACGTTGCACTTGATCCATATACAAGTCATGGACACGATGGAATAATTAAAGATAATAAGATTGATAACGATCTAACAATAGATGTGCTGGTAAAACAATCTGTTCTTCAAGCACAAATGGAATGTGATATTATTGCTCCATCAGATATGATGGATGGCAGAATTGGAAAAATTAGAGCCGGGCTAGATAAAAAAGGTTTTAAAGACACTCAAATTGTTTCATACGCTGTTAAATACGCTTCTAATTTTTATGGTCCGTTTCGAGATGCGGTCGGCTCCAATAAGAAATTAAAAGGTGATAAAAAAACATATCAAATGGACTATAGAAATTCTAATGAAGCTATAAGAGAAGTTGCCTTAGATGTGAGAGAAGGTGCTGACATTGTAATGATAAAACCGGGTTTACCTTATTTAGATATCATAAGATTAGTAAAAGATAACTTTAAAATACCAATTTTTTCTTACCAAGTCTCAGGTGAGTACTCTTTAATTAAAAATGGTATTAAAAAAGGAATTATTACTGAGGAAGCCATACTTGAGAGTTTAATTTCTTTAAAACGCGCAGGGTCAAACGCGATTGTTAGTTATTTTTCTTTAGATGTTGCTAATCAATTAAAATAATTTTCTAGAATTATCCTAGATTTTGGAAGTAATAAATTATTAGGTAAGAAAAATTTGTTAGTTAAAATATTTCTTGTAAAGCTTAAAGCTGTTGTAATTTCTCTATGATTCAAAATCTCAATTTTTTTTTTTGAAAGTAGAAAAGTAGGAATCTGATATTTTATATTATCAATTTCAATTTTTTTTTGATTGGTGTTTTGATCAACATTATCAAAAAATTGCTCAAGATAAGGATCAAAACCAAGCTCTTTAAGTAAAATTAATTCCCAATAAATATAATGATTTATCCAATCATCTTTATCAAAATTTTTTAATAGACCTTCCAATGAAAAATATAATTTTTGATAAGGTTGTGACTCAGGAAGCAATAAGTTGAGAATAGAAGAAAAGGATAAAAGAGCTGCAGTTTTTTTTTTATCGTTAAAATATTTTGGAGAAATTGCTTCTACCAGCTCAGTTTTAAAATAACCTAACCTATTTTCTGATTTTGATGAATAAATTATAAATATTTTATTAGATATTTGAAGAAAATTTCTAATTTTTCTTGAACTTCCACCGTAAACAATACCGCTAACTTTACCGCGTTTATTAGTAAACACATTAACTATGTTAGCGTTTTCTCTAAATTTTATTTTTGAAAGCAAAAAACCTTCATCTTGCCAATTCATAATTAGATATTTAGGTCGGTTAATAATTTTTTTGCTGCATTTTGCTGGGCATCTTTTTTAGAAGTTCCTGATGCGTAACATTTTTTTGAGTTCTCAATTTTTACTTCTACTTTAAAGATTGGACTGTGTTGAGGGCCTGATTGTTTTTGGATAGTGTATATGGGTAATGTTTTAAATTTTTTTAAACTGTATTCTTGTAGTTGAGTTTTAGCGTCTACTAATGTAACAACGGATTTTTTTAAAAATTCACCCCAAGATTTTAGTATAAATTTTTCTACAACATTCATTCCTTGATCTAAAAATATTGCTCCTAATAAAGCTTCTAATCCATCACTAATAATTTTATCATCTGACCTACTTAATCCTTTGTAAGATCCCCCGGTAATAATAAATTTTTTTAATTCGAGTTTTTTTGCTACAAGAAGACATGTCTTTTTATTTACTAAATTAGCAAATTTTTTATCGATAGTACCTTCTTTTTCATTTGGATAAATTTTTAATAGAGTTTTAGCAAAAACTAACCCTAGAACTCTATCTCCTAAAAATTCTAATTTCTCATTATTGTCGACACTGTTGTGGCTTTTATGAATTAAGCTTTTTGTTAAAAGCTCTCTATCTTTAAATTTTATATTAATTTTTTGTTCTAATTTATTTAAAAGATCTGTCATTTTAATAAATTAAAAAATCTCTTTATTCTCAGAGACTGATCCCAATTCCAAAATTTAAGGATACTTCCAGAAACAGTGTCGTTAGAGAAGAAAATAAGAGTTGCGTTACCGACTAAGTTTTCGTTTGAAACATAGCCAACACTCTTAAGGTATCTACTGTCTTTTGAACAATCACGATTATCACCCAAAAAAAAAAAATGTTCTTGAGGAACTTTATACTCATCCGTGTTTTTCATAGTTCCCGTTTTCTTGTAAACAGCAATATATTCTTTGCCATTTGGTAAAATTTCCTTAAAGGCATTGACTTCTGGAGATAGTGATCCACACCTTATATTGTAACTATTGTTTATCAAAGTTCTTGAAACTTCAGCTCTATTTAAAAATAATTTCCCATTTTTAAATTGAATGGTATCGCCCGGCAGCCCTATTAATCTTTTAATATAGTCTGTTCTATTGTCAGCAGGTGTTTTGAAAACAACTAAATCACCATAATTAGGCATTTTATTAAAGAGCCTTTTTGAAAAAAAAGGAGGGCTAAATGGAAAAGAATGTTTGCTATAACCGTAACTATATTTTTTAACAAATATACGATCGCCAATTAAAAGCGTTGGTTCCATCGATGAGGAAGGTATGTAAAATGGTTGAAAAAATAACGATCTAATTATTACAGCTATAAATAAAGCGTAAAATAAAGTTTTAATATTTTCAATTACCGTTGCTAAAAAAGTGTTTTTCATTAACTGCTGATTATTACCATAGCTAATGCATATTTTTTTTCATCAGACAAAGAAAGGTATATTTTATTTTTATTTTTTGTTAAATTTTTAACAATTTTTTTGGTTTTTCCTAATAATTCAATAAAAGGTGCTCCATTTTTATTATTATTTACTGATATTTCTTTAAAAGAAATACCTTTGCTAATACCTATTCCTAAAGCTTTAGCAAAAGCTTCCTTTGCTGCGAATCTTTTTGAATAAGAGGCAATTTTATTTACTTTAGAATCGCAGTATTTAATTTCTTTTTCAGAAAATATTCTATTTTTGGATTTTCTACTTTTATTGAAAAGTTTTTTTATTCTTGAAATCTCGACTATGTCTGTTCCTATCCCAAAAATATCATTCATATTATTTTAAAATTTTTTGGAATTTTTTAATTGCTGCTGGAAGACCAACATATATAGCTTCACCAACTAAAAAATGACCAATATTAAATTCTTTAATTTTTTTTATATTAGAAATTATTTTTGCTGACTTGTATGTAAGCCCATGTCCGGCGTGTACATCAAGATTAAGATCTGAGGCATAATTTACTGCATTATTTAATTTAAACAATTCTGATTTAAAAGATTTGTTTTGATTTATTAAATTACAAATCTTGCCTGTGTGAAATTCTATGCCGTCTACACCAAGGTAATTAGAGATTTTTATATCTTTAATAGTTGGCTCTATAAACAAGCTAACTCTAGAATTATTTTTTTTTAATTTAGTGATAATTTTTTTTAAAAAAATTTGATTGTAGCTTAAATTTAAACCACCTTCTGTTGTAATTTCTTTTCTTTTTTCAGGAACTATACAGACAAAATCTGGCTTGTGTCTTATGGCAATTTTTAGCATTTCTTTTGTAGCAGCTATTTCTAGATTTAATGGAATTTTTAATTTAGATTTAATGTCTTTTAAGTCTTGATCTTTAATATGTCTTCTATCTTCCCTCAAATGAATTGTTACTGAATGCGCACCACATTTCTCTGCCAAGATTGCAGCGCGCAATGGGCTAGGATAATTTTCTCCCCTCGCGTTTCTAACAGTGGCAACGTGATCGATATTTACACCAAGCCTTATTTTACTCATTTAAGTTCTCTGCTGCCTGGTTTGATGGCAGGTATAGAAATTAAGCTTTCTGGTAAATCACTTTCTTTGTATGAGGGTATTTTTAACTCTATTTGAGAAATTATCTTTTTATCTATTAAAGAATTTCCATTTGATCTGTCGAGTAAACATGCAAAACCAACAATTTCTGCACCCGCTATTTTTACAAGCTCGGAACATTCGATGCTAGATTTTCCAGTAGTAATTACATCTTCTACAATTAAAACTTTAGTTTTTTTTAAAATTTTAAAATCTCTTCTCAATTTAAACACACCTTCAGTTCGTTCTGAAAAGATTGCTTCTTTTTTAAGTAGTCTTCCCATTTCATAGCCAATGACAACACCGCCCATTGCTGGTGAAAGAATTAAATCAATTTCTTTAAATTCTTTAGATATTTTTTCAGCAAGTGATTTGCAAAATTCAGCTGACATGTGTGGTTTGCTTAAAAGTTGTGCGCATTGAATATATTGTGCGCTATGCAAACCTGAGGAAAGTATAAAGTGACCATCCAGTAATGCGTTAGTTTCTTTTAAAATTTTCAAGGATTTTTCGTATGAAAGCATTTTTTTTCTCTTTGTGTCGAACAATTCTAAAATTCAAGTTTTTTTGTTTGATTTGACTTATCAAGTTTGTAAAGTTTTTTAAATCATTTATTTGTATATCGAATGAAAAGTGAATAAATTTATCTTTTTTTCCCAACAACTCTACATTTAGAATATTGCATCCATTTAAACCTATTAAAGTGCTAATCTCACCCAATACACCTGGTTGATCCGGTAAATCCATCACTAATGTGCTTTTGTATTGCTTACTTTTTTTAACTTTATTATCTACAGTTTTATCTTGCCAGTATCTTCTAATAGCAGCCCTCGCTTTACCTGTTTTTGAAGAAGAAACCCAATGAAAAGATGGAGATACATTTTTAGAGTTAATTATTTCAATAGTGTCGCCATTATAAAGAATCGATTGTAAAGCAGCTTCACGACCGTTTATTCTACATCCAATAGCTGTATTTCCAATTTTAGTATGTACGGCATACGCAAAATCAATTGGTGTTGCATCTTTGGGAAGTTTTATAACCGCGCCTTTAGGTGAAAAACAAAAAACATTTTCTTGAAACATTTGAAGTTTAGTAAACTCATAGTTATGTTCTGGGCTGTTTTCTGTTTCCATTATTTCAACTAAATCTCTAAGCCAATCATATTCTTTCCATGATAAATCTGAAAATTTTTCAGAAGATTTATATATCCAGTGAGAAGCTATTCCTCTCTCTGCAAAATCATGCATTTGGGAAGTTCTAATTTGTATTTCTACTCTTTGTTCTTTAGGTCCAATAATAGCAGTATGTATGGACTGATATTTATTAATTTTAGGAGTAGAAATATAATCTTTAAACTTAAATGGTATTGCTGAATATTTATTGTGAAAAATTCCAAGGGTTTTATAACAATCAGAAATACTTTTTACTATCACTCTGAATCCAATGATGTCAGTTAAATGTTCAAGAGAAATTTTTTTATTTTGTATTTTTCGCCAAATTGAAAAAGGAGTTTTTTCTCTACCTTCAAATATTGCTATAACACCATTTTCTTTTAGAAGACCAAGTAGGTCTTCTTCTATTTCTTCAAAATTACTTACTCTATTATTTTTAATAAATTTTAATCTTTCCGTTATTAGATCTCTGGCTTTTTTATTAAGAACTGAGAACGAAAGATCCTCAAGTTCATCTCTTATCAAGTTCATCCCCATTCTTTCAGCAAGAGGAGCATAAATTTCCATTGTTTCTTTTGCTATTCTTTTTTTTTTATTTTCAGATTTAAACGCATTAATTGTTCTCATATTGTGTAAGCGGTCTGCTAATTTTACTAGCAAAACTCGAATATCTTTAGAGGTTGTAAAATTAATTTTCTAAAATTTTCTGCTTGCGAATTTTCAGCAGCTTTTTCCTCTAAAGCAGATATTTTCGTAACTCCATCAACTAAATCTGCTACTTCTTTGCCAAATTCTTTTAGAACAACCTGATAAGTCGTTTTTGTGTCTTCTATAGTGTCATGCAATAACCCCGTTATTATTGTAGCACTGTCTAGTTTTAATTCTGCTAAAATATCTGCTACAGCTACAGGATGAACAACATAGGGAATACCAGAAATTCTTTTTTGATTTTTGTGCGCCTCTAAAGCAAAATTAAATGCTTTACTTAAAGGTCCTACGGATGAGAACTTATTATATGATTGAATTTTTGATAGTAGTTGATCGCTATTAATCATTGATCAATTATAACATGTTCTTTTATTTTTGTAATCTCATTCCTTAATTTAAAACTAAGTTTTTTAATTAAAAAATCTATTCTTTTATTAAGCACAGGATGAATCCATGTGGGGGATATTTCCTTTATTGGAAAAAGTACAAAATTTCTTAAATGAGCCTTAGGATGAGGTATAGTAAGTTGTTTAGAATTTAATATTTTTCCATTATAGTCAATTAAATCTATATCACAGGTTCGTGGTTGATTTTTTATTCCCCTTGTTCTTTGTAGTTTTTTCTCAATTTTATTAAACTTTTTGATTAAGAGTCTTGGAGTGTCGTTACATTCCACTTCAGTTCCTATGTTTAAAAACTTAGGTTTTTTTTCATTTGGATATGAAGGAGTTTCATAAATACTAGATATTTTTGTAATTTTAATATTTTCTAATTTAATTAATTCTATAGTTTTTCTTAAATTAAAAAGTCTATCGCCTTTTATTGTGTTGAGATTTGAACCTATGTTTAAAAGGATCATTTTTTAGAATTACTAAACACTCGAGCTTTTTCTCTGTTCCAGTCTCTATTTTTTTTAACTTGTCTTTTGTCATATATTTTTTTTCCTTTTCCAAGAGCTATTTGAATTTTAACTTTTCCTTTCTGAAAATATAATCTAGTTGGAACTAATGTTAGCCCATCTTGATTAATACTACCTATTAATTTATTAATTTCTTTTTTTTTCAATAAAAGTTTTCGATCTCCTTTTGGGTCATGGTTATTATAGCTAGACTGCTTGTACGAAGGTATATGGGAGTTAATCAAAAAAATTTCTCCACCTTTGTCGACAGCATATGAATCTGCAATACTCGCTTTACCATCACGTATAGATTTAACTTCAGAACCTTTTAAGGCTATCCCAGCTTCTAAAAGTTCTAAAAAAAAATAATTAAAACTTGCTTTTCGATTCAGGCAAATTATTTTTTGCCCAGGAGATTCCTTTGGTTTCATTAAATTAAATATGCGTGCTGTAAAGCCTGCAAAACTGCAGATTTAGTTGAGTCAGTAATTTTTACTAATGGTAACCTCACATCGTCTGGCGAAAGTTTTAATAATGAAGCTGCGTATTTAACAGGTGACGGGTTGCTTTCAATAAAAAGAGATTTATTTAATGGTGTTAACATTTTATTTATTTCATTGGCTCTTCTTTGAAGTTTATCGTCTGCTCTTGATAGTGAAGCGTTCTGCATTTCAGAGCATAGTTTTGCAGCAATATTGGCGGTCACACTAATGCAGCCACTACCGCCTCTTTTATTAAATTCTAATGCATTACCGTCTTCACCTGTGAGCATAACAAATTCTTTGCCCATAAGTTTTAATTGATGATCGGCGCGATTTAAATCTCCTGTGGCGTCTTTAACGCCAACAATGTTTTTCAACTCAAAGAGTCTAGCCATGGTGTCAACAGACATGTCAATCACAGACCTAGAAGGAATATTGTAAATTAATATTGGTATACCAACATTTTCATTAATTTTTTTATAGTGTTGATATAATCCTTCTTGAGTTGGTTTGTTATAATATGGTGTAACTATTAGCAGGCCATCGGAACCAGCCTTTTCAGCGAATCTTGAAAGTTCGATGGCTTCAGATGTGGAATTAGACCCGGTACCAGCAATAACAGGAATTTTATTTTTACATTCTTTGACTGATAGATTAATTATTTTCTTATGTTCTTCATGCGAAAGTGTTGGAGACTCTCCTGTGGTACCTCCAGGAACCAGTCCGTGGGTGCCATTTTTTAAATGATAGTGGATTAGATTTATATAATTATCCTCATCTAATTTATCATCTTTGAATGGCGTAATTAATGCAACAATTGATCCTTTAAACATATATTAAAATAATATAATTAATTTTTAATCTTATAAACTTTATGCTTTATCTAAAAAATAGTCTAGTAAATTTAACAATAGCATTATTTTCATTGTTTTTTTTAACCACTTTGTCGGCAGAAGAAAGTAATTTTATTTTTCCTAAAAAAAAAATTATCACAATAAAAACAAGTGAAAAAAAGCAAAATAATTTTGAGACAAGAAAAAATTTTTTCTCTAGTGATTTACCCCAAAAGAAACCATTTAAAGAGAAGTTGTCTACTCAACAAAACCTTAAAGATAATATAAAAACCTCTGGGATCACTAAAAAAAAAGAAACCAAAAGTAAAATTATCTTTACTAAGCCTCCAGAAAAAAAACCTGTCCCAAAGAATAATATTATAATTAAAAAAGTTGATAAACCTTATTTAGAAAGTGAGTCGCAAAATATAATTAATCAAATAAAAGAAAAAACTAAAAAAAAGATAACTAAGAAAGTTTTAAAAACTAATAATGTTTTTTTATATCCTTCTAAAAAACCATTGGAGTATTTAAATGTATCTACTAAAACCGAGCTTAAATCAAAAATACTCAAGGAAAAAGATTACCTTTTAGCGAAAAATATTTTTAATCTGATTAAGAAAAAAAAATGGAATAGTGCTTTAAATCAAACAAAAAAAATAAAAGATAAGGAATTTAAAAATTTAGTTAATTGGATATATCTGAAACAAAGAGGCAATCAAGCTACTTTTAATGACTATCAAAATTTTATAAGCAAGAATCCTGACTATCCAAGAATTGGGCGCTTGAGATACATGGCAGAACATAAAATTATTTTGGAGAACACATCACCTAAATCAATCATAAATTGGTTTAATGAAGGCGAGCCATTAAGTGGCACTGGAAAAATTAAACTTGGTGAAGCTTACTTTAAAATTAAAGAAACTGAAATGGGAACAGGGCTAATAAAATCTGGCTGGGTAACAGCAGACCTCTCAAAAAGAGATGTAAGGTTCTATAGAAAAAAATTCAGAAAAATTTTAACTACATCAGATCACTTAGAAAGAGCTGACTACTTGGCATGGAATAATCAGTATTGGGATTTAAAAAGGATGCTTCCTTATCTGCCAAAAAAAGAGCAGCTTTTATATAATGCTAGGTTTATACTCATGACTAACTCGTACGGTGTTGATAAAGCAATTTCTGACGTCCCAGAAGAGTTAATTAATGACCTAGGCCTTCAATACAATAGACTTAAATGGAGGACCAAAAGAAACCGCCTGGAGGGTTCCCTGGAAATTTTACGCAAATTTCATGGTGAAAAGAGTTTAGTATATCCAAAGCTTTGGTGGAAACTAAGAGAAAATATTACAAGAGATCTTATTTATGAAAAAAAATATTCATTAGCTTATGAGATTTCTAGTAATCACCATTTAACAGAAGGACCTGAATTTGCAGATGCAGAATGGATTTCAGGTTGGTTGGCTTTAAGTTTCCTTGGTAAAAATGAATTAGCGATAAATCATTTTAAAAATTTTTATAATAATGTTGGATATCCAATTAGTTTAGCTAGGGGTTCTTTCTGGATAGGTCTTGCGCACGAAAAAAATAACAATCCAGATAAAGCAAAAAAATATTTTAAAGAAGGTTCAAAATTTACTAATACTTATTATGGTCAACTGTCTTTTAATAAAATTAAGTCAGGTGAAGATTTTAAGCTATCTCCAAGTCATAAATTAACTGATGGATACGAAAAAGTATTCAATAAAAATAAGTTAATTAGACTTGTTAAACTTCTCAAAGAAATGGATAGAACAGAATTTGGTAAAGATATACTTAAACATTTAGCAACATTAGATGTTGAGAAAGGTAGTGAAATATTAGCTGCTAAATTATCCACAGAAGTTGGAAGATTTGATTATGCAATACAAATTTCGAAGCAAGCTTCTTATGAAAAAAGATTCATAAATACTTTTAACTATCCTGTAATTTCTATACCAAATATAATCAATGGCAAGAAAATGCCTTCACAAGAATTATTGCTTGCAATAATTCGGCAGGAAAGTGAGTTCGATGCACGTGCAAATAGTCATGTGGGTGCACAAGGGATAATGCAGATCATGCCTGGCACAGCAAAATTAGTAGCTAGAAATCTTAAAACAACTTACAGCAAAAAATTATTGAAGAGTGACCCAAATTATAATATCAAATTGGGTACCTACTATTTCAATTCACTGCTTGAAGATTATGACGGAGTGTTTCCCTTTGCTATAGGGGCTTATAACGCTGGTCCTAATAGAATTAAATCTTGGGTCAAGAGATATGGCGACCCAAACAGAAAAGAAATTGATTTTATTGACTGGATAGAGCTAATTAGATTCAAAGAAACTAGAAATTATGTGCAACGAGTAATGGAAAATATTAATGTTTATAAAAAAGTCTTAAACAAAAATAAATCAATTGAAATCAAAAATTACTTTAGCCAATAGATTTATTTAAGTATCAAATAAATTTATTTTAACATAATAAAATATAACTCTAAGTACTGCTAAGACTCTAAGTCTGTATATTTCAGGCTTGTATGAAATCTTCATTATTTTACTTTTTTTAATTCTTTAAGGATTTGTATTTATTTAAAAAATTGATCTATAGCTAACAACTATTAGATATGACTGGTATTCCGGATTTAAAAAATTGTTTAATTTACTTGCAGCTACATTTTTTAATTGGCGGAAGAGGAGAGATTCGAACTCTCGGTAAGCTTTACGCCTACGGACAGTTAGCAACCGCCTGGTTTAAACCACTCACCCACTCTTCCGTGTCCATTTGCTATCATGAAAGAATTTGTGAGTATTAATCCTTCCCTTGATTTAATATAACACTCTAAAAAAAAAATTCGAGTCTAAAGTGCTTCTAAGAAAATTTAGATTTCTTGTGCTTCTAAAGATAATAAAAATATATTGTTAATCTTATATTAGTTAAATTAAGAAATATTTTTGTTTAGCCAATTAACTAAGACAAACATGTTCCATATTTTTTTATGGTTGTTTGTAACGTTTGTTAGATGAGGCTCTATAATTTTTTGTCTTAAATAATCAAAATCAAAAAAATCTAATTTTTTCATATTTTTTTTATTTAATGTTTCAAGAACTAGCTCTTTAATTTCAAACTGAATCCACTTTGCCATGGGGACAGTAAAACCTGTCTTCTTTTTTTTGTGAATATCATTTTTTAAATTTTTCTTAAGATACTTTCTAAGAGGAATTTTTGAAAAATGCCTATTCATTTTAAAATGCTTGGGTAAATTATTAGTGTAGTCAAAAAGTTCATGATCTAAAAAAGGGCTTCTGGCTTCTATAGAATTTGCCATATTAGCTTTATCTGTATGGCTACAAATCATATTAGTTAGGAAATGTCTTTGATACTGAACTGAAAGTTTGTCGTATTCATCATTAGATGAAATTGAAGAATTTATATTATCGATAAATTCATAAATTTGATTAGTGTCAAAATTATTATTATCTTTAGATAATAAATGGTTTATTTCTTCAGGCATAAAAGCTGAAATCCATCTGGTATTAGCGTGTAAAGATTTATGACCAAGAGATTTTGAAAAAATTTTTATTTTGTGATTTAGGCCCATGTAACTAAAATCATCTTTAAGGTATTTTGATATTGCACAAACTGGCTTTGAAAAAAACTTTGAAGAATTTAGAAATTTAAATAATTGGTATTTTTGAAAAGGTTCATAACCCATAAGTAGCTCGTCGCCTCCATCACCAGAAATAGCTACCTTATATCCCTCACGTGAAACAAATTTAGAAATTAAATAAATCGCCATGTAACCTAAATCACCTAAAGGTTCATCTAAATCATCAACTGATTTTTGAATTTGTGCTATGTAATCTATGTCTCGTACTTCAAATGTTTTAAGTTTTATATTTAGAATTTTAGCGGTACTTTGTGCTTCTTTGTGTTCGTTAAAAGAATTTTCAGAAAATTTTAAGTTAAATGCATTAATGTTACTATAATTAGCTTCTTTAGTTGCCATTAAAGCAAGAGTGGTAGAGTCAAGCCCACCGCTCAAATATAATGCAACGGGTACGTCACTACGTAAGTGAATTTTCACTGATTTTGATAGTTTTTCTAAAAAAAGGTTTTCTGAATTGATATCAGGAGTTTTTTTTTTATTTATATTTAATTTCCAATAATAATTTTTATTTATTTTTTTATTTTTAATATCAAATATTAAATACTCTGAAGGTTTGAGCTTAAAGCAATTGTCAATAGGTGTGCTGTCACCTACAAAAGAGTCATAGTGTAAATAATTCATTATAGACTTCCTGCAGATTCTTTTAGGTATATTAGGGTGCTTCAATAGAGATCTTAATTCAGATGCAAATATAAATTGTTTGTTATCAAAGTAATAAAAAAATGGCTTTTGTCCAAAATGATCACGAGCGCAAAATAATATTTGTTTTTCAATATCAAAAATAACAAAAGAAAACATACCCTTAATTTTATTTAAAAATTTAGGCCCCCAATGAATATATGCTTTTAAGAGAACTTCTGTGTCTGACTCAGTGAAGAAAACACACTTTTCTTTAATTAATTCTTCTTTTAATTCAATGTAGTTAAAAATTTCACCATTAAAAATTATAATATGTTTTCCATTTTTATCAGTAAACGGTTGATTGCTCCTTTCATTTAAATCAATTATTGAAAGTCTTTTGTGTGACAAAAAAATAGAATTATTATAAAAATAACCTTCTCCATCTGGTCCACGATGCTTAAGCTTTTCATTCATTTCTTTTAAAATGTTAATATTTTTTTCAATATTCTCATTAGACGAAAAACCCGCAAAGCCACACATCTTAATTAAAATCTCCTCTTCTCATTCTATAATAAAAAAATAAAAACTCAGGTAATCCACTTAATATTTTATTAATTATTTTATATTTTGACTTTCCAAATTTTCTTTTTTGGTGAATGGTATTAAATATTTTAATTTTTTTTGCGCCATTGTTTATAGCTATTAAAGGTAGGTATCTATGATCGTTAAATTTTAAATTTTGTGCTGATATAAAAAAACGATTAAAACAAACAAGACTTGAGGAATATGTTTTTAATTTTTTTTTTATAAAAAAGAAGATTAAATTATCATATAAAAAGGTTAGAAAGATCATGGACAAAGAGTGTTTTCTAATAGTTCTTTTTCCCATAATTATATCAAAATTATTTTTTATTAAATTAATAGTTTTTTTTAAATATTTAGGATTATCTTGATTGTCAGCATCTATACGGATGAAATAATCTGAGTTAAATTTTAATAAATATTTTTTATAACATATTGTCTGTCCACTTTTTCTTTCATTTTTTATTAATTTAATAAAATCATTTTTTTTTTTAAAATTTTTGATAACGTGAGATGTTTCATCTGTTGAGTTATCATCTATTAAGATTAATCTAAATTTATACAATTTATTTAATTTAATTATTCTTATTATTTTAGGTAATAAAAATTTTAGATTGAGATCTTCATTATGAGCCGGTATAACAATATCTATTTTTTTTCCTAGCATAATCCCTTCTTTATCTCTATATATATTCTTTTTTAAAAATTTTTTACAACTTTTAATGGCTAACATTCCTTTATTCAAATCTAAATTAGACAAAAGCGATTTTAAGGCGATCGTAGAATCGCTTAAAACTGGCTGGCTTACTCACGGCAAAGATAACTTACTTTTTGAAAAAAATTTTGCTAGATATATTGGAACAAAATATGCAATTTCAATGAATTCATGTACCAGTGCTTTAGAATGTGCTTTGAAAATAATTAAAAAAAAAGGAGAGGTTATAATTCCTTCATGGACATGGGTTTCTACAGCTAATGCAGTTATAAATACCGGAAATATACCAGTTTTTGCAGATGTAGATTTAAATTCAAGAAATATTACTTCCTTAGAAATAAAAAAAAAAATAAATAAAAAAACTGTAGCTGTAATTGTTGTCCACTATTCCGGCCTTCCATGTGAAATGGAAGAAATAGTTAAAACTACTAAAAAACACAAAATAGAATTAATCGAGGACAGCGCAGAAACTTTAGGTGCTACATGCAATAGTAAACAAGTTGGGTCATTCGGTACAGGTTGTTTCTCTTTTTTTCCAACAAAAAATATAACTACAACAGAAGGAGGAATGTTAACCACAAATAACAAAAAATATTATAGTGAAATAAAAAAATTAATTGCCCATGGAATAAATAAAGACCCAAAAAAATACTTTTGGCATCGTGTGGCAGATCTTCCGGGTCATAATTTTAGGCTACCTAATCATTTAGCAGCTTTAGGCAATTCTCAGTTAAAAAAATTAAATAAATTTAATCTTGAGAGAAGATTTATAGCAAGTAAATATAATAACTTTTTTTCCAAATTAGGTACTTTTTTTGAAGTACAAAAAATACCAAAAAATTTAACACATTCATATCAAATGTATTCAGTGTTAGTTAAAAAAAACAGAAATTCATTACTCTACTATCTTAAAAAAAATGGTGTGGATGCCTCTGTACATTTTGATCCCCCTTTGCATAAACAAAAATACTTAAAGAAATATTCTCAAAAACTTAAAAATACAGAACAATTATCAAAAGAAATCTTAACCCTGCCAATTTATCCTGATTTAAGTCAAAAAAATCTTAGTTTTATTTTAAGAAAAATAAACGACTGGTGTAAGATAAATAGTCTATGAAAACAGCATTAGTTACTGGTGGTTTAGGTTTTATTGGTTCAAACATTGTTAAAAAATTAATTTCTAAAAAAATTATAAATAAATGTATAATATTAGACTCTTACAATGGGTATGTTAATCCTGTAAAAGATAATTTTACTGACTTCAGAAAATTAAGATTTGAAAATTTTAAAAAGATAATAATCGAACGAGGAGATGCAAAAGATTTTAGATTAACTTATAAAATAATAGAAAAATATAAACCTGAATTAATATTCCATACTGCTGCTGTACCTCTTGCCAAAATAGAAAATTTAAATGCAAAAGAAGCGAAGGAAGGCTCTGCGGATACTACAACTAATATTTTAGAAACTGTAAATTTTTATAAAAATACTCATAAAAAATATAATTTAAAAAGGTTTGTCTACTTCTCTTCAAGTATGGTCTATGGAGATTTTAAAGGTGATAAAGCTTATGAAAATGACGTTCTTTCTCCAAAAGAAATATACGGCACTATGAAGTTGTCAGGGGAAATAATAACAAAGGGATTATGTAGTTTTTTTAAAATTCCCTATACAATTGTAAGACCGTCAGCTGTTTACGGTCCGACGGATATGAATAATAGAGTTACACAAATATTTATTAATAAGGCATTTAAAAATGAAGTAATTAATATCGAAGGTAAAAATGATAAATTAGATTTTACATTTGTAGATGATTTAGTGGAAGGCTGTATTAAAGCAGCGATTAGTAAAAAGGGAATAAACCAAATATTTAATATTACATGCGGCAAAGGTGAAACACTTTATAACTTTGTAATGATATTAAAGAAGCACTTTAAAACTTTAAAATATAAACTCAGTAATAGAGATGCTTTTAGACCGATAAGAGGAACTTTATCAATAACTAAAGCCAAAAAGTTAATAAATTATAGTCCCAAATATAATTTAGAAAGAGGTATTGATAAATATGTTAAATTTTTAAAAGATTTAAGAAAATAAATATATTGAGAATTAAAATGATATTAAAAATAAATATAGTACTTCGATAACAATTTAATGATTTTATATAAATTATGAAAAGTATTGTTTTAGGTCTTAATACGGTTGGCTTTAACACTTCTGCATCTTTAATTGTAGATAACAAATTAGTTTGTGCCGTAGAAGAAGAAAGGTTAAGTCGAGAAAAAAGAACAAGAAAATTTCCAGTTAAATCAATCGATTTCTGTTTAAAAAAAAAAAACTTAAATTATAAAGATTTATCTGCAATTGCAATTTCGTGGAATCCTGCGATAAATTTAGAACATTTTAACTCAGCAATGTCACAACACACGGGTTACTTTCCTTCTATGTTACACTCTAACTTAAATTTTATTATAAGAGATCTGGGACAAAAAAATATAAATAATGACTTCTTTCAGCAAAAATTAATTTTAAAAAATAATAAAAAAATTGATATTTTTTTTGTAAATCATCACCTGTCTCATGCTTCAAATTATTTTTTATCTCCTTTTACAAATGCATCAATACTAACACTAGATGGCTTTGGCGAAAAAGAATGTATGAGTTTTTCATCGGGTAATAGAAATAATTTAAATAGAATTTTATCTCAAAATTTTCCTCATTCATTGGGTTCTTTTTTCTCTACTTTTACAGAATTTTGTGGTTTTAAACCACAGAGTGAAGAATGGAAACTTATGGGAGCTAGCGCTTATGGAAATAAATCAAAGTATTATAATTTGATAAAAAAATTAGTTTCATTTGAAAAAAATGGGTTTAGTCTTAATTTAAAATATTTTAATCATTATTTGTTTCATAGACCAAATTTTTATAGCAACTTAATGATTGATTATTTAGGTATAGAGCCCAATATAAATCCAGATAAATTAACAAAAAATTTTTTTGATATAGCTTACGCTGCTCAAAAAGTTTTTGAAGAAATTTATATTCATTTAATAAATTGTTTGTACAATAAAAACAAATCTATAAATCTCGTGATATCTGGTGGTTGTGCGCTTAATTGTGTGGCTAATGGAAAAATCTTATCAAATACAAAGTTTAAAAATCTTTATATACCATCTGTTCCGGATGATAGTGGAGCGGGTCTTGGTGCTGCTCACTATGTAAGTAATGTTATTTTGAAAAATAAAAAAAAATATATTATGTTCAATAATTACCTTGGTCCATCTTTTTCAAATAATGAAGTCATAAATAAACTTAATAGATATGGAATAAAGTATAGAATTAGTAAAAATATTTCTTCTGATGCTGCTGAAGCAATTTCGAAAGGAAAAATAATCGCTTGGTTTCAAGGATCTTTGGAGTTTGGTGATAGAGCGCTAGGTAACAGATCTATATTAGCAGATCCTAGAGACTCCAAAATGAAAGACAGCATAAACAAAAAGATTAAATTTAGAGAAAATTTTAGGCCATTTGCCCCTGCTATACTTGAGGAAAATACTAAAGATTTTTTTGAAAATTATGAAAACAGTTATTTCATGGAAAAAGCATTGAAAATTAAAATAAATAAAAGATCATTAATACCTGCGGTAACACACGAAGATGGAAGTGGGCGACTTCAAACAGTAAATAAAATTTATAATAAAAAATTTTATGAATTAATAAATGAATTCTATAATATCACTAACATACCTTTATTGTTAAATACAAGTTTTAATATTCAGGGCGAACCAATTGTGTGTTCTGTAGAAGATGCAATAAAAAATTTTTATCTGTCGGGGCTAGATGAACTTTATATTGAAAACTGTATAATAAAAAAATAAAGTCCTAATTAATTATTTAACAATGTTATCTTTTTTTAAAATAAATAAAATTAATTATACTTATATTTTTTTTATTCTTTTTTTTATAGTTGGATTTAATATTTATAAAGACTATGGAATCTCAATAGATGAAGACAACACAAGAATAAATGGATTTGTTGGTCTTAAGTATATATTTGATATCTTTAATTATGATTATAATTCTAGATTAAATGCATTTCCAAGTATAAGTGAATTTCCTGAAAAAGGGATAGGTTATGTTTTTGACGTACCTGCTGCTTTAATCGAGTATATATTTGAAATAAATGATCCGAGGTCTTTTTTTTTAATAAGACACTTGTTAAATTTTATATATTTTTTTGTAGGAACAATTTTTTTTTATTTAATTTTAAAAAATAGATATAAGTCTTATGGTTTAGCAATTTTGGGAACATTATT
>Ga0209711_10000525_pt1 | contig 39112 bp, 51 predicted proteins | sample ArcticOcean_MG_C_7_FD_187441 | JGI IMG/M metagenome (GOLD analysis project Ga0209711, IMG submission 187441) | Marine microbial communities from western Arctic Ocean - ArcticOcean_MG_CB11_88 (SPAdes) (version 2) | ecosystem: Environmental > Aquatic > Marine > Oceanic | place: Arctic Ocean...
TCTAAGTAATGTTTCAGCTATATGCTCTGCATGATTAATGTCAATTGCAAATATAAGCCATTTTTTACGATTATGTCCAGCTGATATAATTTCTTTTATGGCTTCTTTTGTTACACCATCTCTATCGAAAGCAGCGGAGAGCTGAACTTCATTAAATTCACCCGCCTTTAGCTTAATTTCTGATACATCCATTTCTAGTTTAGTGCGCTTTGATGTTATTTGTGCAAGGTAGCCTTCATCAACCAATTGCTGAAATCTTTCAGCACTTGTCCAGTCATAAACAAGATCATCAAACATCCTACCGTTGCCATATATAAGACCATGACCAAGACGAAAAGGAGTAGCAGTAAACCCAATGATAGTAGCTGACCTAAGACCTTGAAAAAAGGTTTGGTACATAGTTTCTGCATTTGGTGATATAAGATGAGCTTCATCAATAATGATGATGCTATTTTCTTTAACTCTTGAAGATTGTTTATAAACTGATTGTATACCAGCAACGGTAATATGTTTCCATTCTCTTTTTCCCAAACCTGCAGAGTTGAGCCCCACTTCTTCATCAAGGTACTCAGATAATGACTCATGATTTTGCTCCAATATTTCTTTTACATGAGAAAGAATTATTATATCATATTTTGGGCTATAATGCTGAACTAAGTCTGCAATACAATATGTTTTTCCACTTCCAGTTGGCATCCCTACTAAAGGGTGTTTTCCTGGATTTGAATTAATATATTCTGTTAAAGCAGGAGTACAACCCGCCTGATAATGTCTTAACTTAATCATATATTAAACATTTTATTATATGCATGATAATCACAAGCTTTTCGTTGATCATCACTAGTTAAATTTTTATCATGAAAAGAACACGACCATTTACCATTAGGCTCTATATCAACATAATTACATGTTCTACAGGTTTTTTCAGGGTCTTTATACCCATGACAAACTTGCTTAGCATCACACATTTTACACTCAAACCAAGTAATAGAATCGTTTCCTACTCTTGGCAATAAATCTGTTGCTAGTATTATTTCTTCTTGCTTTTTACAGAGTTCTTGAAATCTTTCTCCATTAAATTTAATAACTTCAAAAAAGTATGTAGAGTCATTTTTATTATATGCAACATATAAACAAAATGGTAATGCTTCATATCCCATATATGCTGTTACTTGATCATAGTGAATAGGCTTAGAGGCAAGCACACCTTTTTTAATCAAGTCTTTAAAACTTTTATCATTATGAGTTTTATATTCAGTTAAAAACCTTTGATCTATATTATTTTCAGAAAATGCTATCCCATCTGAATGTCCTTTCCAGTGTCCTGCAAATCCTATAACTTCATCTTGATCTGATACAATATGAATTCCAACTTTTTCTAAATCAGATACAATCACCTCTTCCATTCTGTGTCCTACTCCAAACAGACGAAGAAGTTGAGCGGAGTGTATTGATTTATAAGTCCAATAATGATCGTGCTGTAATTTGCGATAACAATTAGTGCCAATAGAACTTAGGCCAAGATAATCTCTTGGCAAAGATTCTGTTGTTACTTCATTTAAAACAACTTCAAAACTTTCAACTATCATAATTAATTTAATCCTTTGAGTTTATACCAAAAAAGCCCCAATTAAGGGGCTGATTAAACTACAGATTGAAATTAGTCATCAGATATTGCTTTATAGCCTTTTATTTCATTTTTCTCAGGCCACTGAGCAGTTGCAGGCTTAACACTTACTTTAATTTGCAAAGGTATATTATGCAGATCATCAGTATCTTCAAGATCATAGTCACCAGGAAGGCCAACTGCTATAACAATTGATTTCATGTCTCCTTTGCCTATGCGCACAGCAACATCTGATTTATTTACCCAATTAAGATTGGTAAAAATCATGCGTCCCACTTTTTCACCATCAATAATTCTGAAGGTCATAGCAAAGTATTTGCCTTCTTTATCATTTGTAGTTTCATAAGTAGATTTGATAAGCTCTGCTTCATACCAGCCTTCAGGTATTGCTGCAAATGGGTTTTCTTCTACATCATCAGGTGTAAACATTTCAGGTAATATTGCCATTTTTAAGTTTCCTTTTATCAAGTATTTTGTTTATGATTGAGGACATGTCAGGCTTTTCAGGGTTGTCCAATGCCCCTGACCTGTCTTTAGCAAATGAGAGTCTTGACGGAGAAGTCTGTAGCATAGAAATGCCTTTTCGATCTACCTCCAATTTAAAATACTCATCTACTAAATATGGTATTTGATTACCTAACACTTTGCCAGGCATCAAAAGTTCTTCAGTAACTTTACCACTTTCGTCATCTCTGACAGAGATCATCTTACTTGTAAACATTACATGTTTATTTTTAAGATTGCGAAAGTTTTTTAACATTGGAATCATTTGGTCAGCTAAAGCCATATAAGCTTGCCTACCATCTTTATACTGAGGTTTTAATTCAGTAACTAGGACTTCTGCTATCTCAGCCAAAGTATCCATTCCAATAGATTCATATTGTTTTGCTTCCGCTGCCGTGGTTGCCCACTTGTATGCATCATTAAGGTCTGCTAAACTTCGCACTTCTATATAATCCACTTTCTCATCGGCCAATGATAATAGACCCTGTTCAGCGGAGATTATGATAGGAGTGGGCAAAGAAGCTGCCAGACGGGTTTTACCCACGCCTGGCCCTCCATAAACAACACATTTAACGGAATCAAGACTTAAATCCATAGTGGATTGTATCTTAATAGCCATCTTCTATTTCCTCATAATTTTCTTTACAGCAAGCAGATTTAGTTGTAAATGCGTGGCACCAAATTTTAGCACCCCATATTTCTTCATATCCACCATCATCTTCTTCGATAACTTCACATTCTTTTCCACAGTTTTCACAATGCGTAACAAGTGCCATTATTCATTACTCCCAATTAGCAAAAATTTAGACTGAAAATCCTTAATGTTATCAAGCTGCACTGCCATATTAACTTTAGCTTTTTCAATAAGCTTGGCTGCTAGTACTTCAGATTGTATAGCAAGAAATGATGAGTAATCATTCATATCAATATTAATTGTAGTAATTAAATGAATGTCTTCATCATCTTCATACATTTTCCATCTATTTTCTACCATAACATCAAAATCATAACCATCACTAGCATACTCATTTAATCTTAAAATAATAAATAATTTCATTTTAGTATTCTCATTTCAGTTAGCATTTACTGGTTAGTAAACACTTCATTAGACACTAAGAATCTAGTGTCTAACAAGGTGTCAGCTATCGAATACGCTATCTTGACATGTTTGACATAATCCAGATATAGCATACTCTTTGATACTTAAATCATCTTTAAATTGTGTAACAGGATTTTTGCACATTACACAAAATCTTTTTCTAAGTGATTCAGTATAACCTGGTTCACCAAATGCTCTTATTGACATAGCATCTACAACATTTTCTAACTCTTTCATTCTAGACATTATTCACTCTCCTTTTGATCTAGTTCTCTTAACATTTGAGTATATACTGCAATATCAATAAGTGAGTCTTCATGACCTCCAGTATTAAAGTTAGCAACATAACGATTTAATTTGCCTACAATTATTGATAAAATAGTGAATCTATTAAGTGCATCAGGGCCTTCTAGTTCTATTGCCATGCCTTTAAAAAGTTCATCAAGAACATAACCAGTTGATTTATATGATTCGCCATATACACTTGATCGTTGATCAAAAGTAGCAGCAGCCTCAGCTAACATTTCAGTTACAGTCATTGACGTTATCCTTTAATTGTCTTTTAAGTGCAAATAAAGCTCTTTTTAAATCTACACAATCTTCATCATTTTCAACATCAGATATTTTAATTTTACTGATATATTTAATAAGAACAGTTATTTCATCATTCAGCATTATAATTCCCCTTTTGATTTTTCTATAAGCTCACAAAATTGTGTATAAACAGATTGCTTATTTCCACGAAGTCCATGTTGTCTTTTTATAGTAGCATATATAGAGCCACCAGAAAATTTGAGACCTTTCATCTCAAGACCTAAAGCACTACGTTGAGCAAGCATTTGAGCTATTGCAATATTTTTATCACCAGTTATAATCATTTAGTTTTTCCTCACTTTAAGATTAGAAACACGATAAACACCACCAGATTTTTTAAGAGAATCAACAAGAATAGTAGCAGATTTGTAATCAGCAATTGGGAGTCCTTCCCTGGTTATTCTTTGTCGGCCATTTATTGTACTTGTTTTCAAGATAATAAACATAATTAGTTTCTCCTCATTTTAGCAATATCTACAGCATCACTATTACAAGTAACAGGAACTGCGTTAGACTTATGCAGCTGACCTATTCCGATAACATAGCTACCAGTATATTGCTGATTACTTTTAGCATTAGTATTGCACCCATCTATCTCAGCGGATGGGATAGTGGGAGTTTTTCGCACAAAAACTTTTTGCGCAGGTTTATGATTAAATCTAGTCTTTCTGCTACGACTCATGAATTATCCGTAATGATAAATATATCTTCCAAAGAAAGAGAAGGCATACCAGGGCTTACCTCTACACACTGATCTATAAGACCAGTATGCTCTAATTGGCGATACTTAGCAAGATCAAGACTAGGCTTGCGCTTAATACAAGCAGCTTCTTCTTCGGTCATAAGTTCTTCCCAATCTTTAAGATCAGAAAGATTAAGTTTATAGTTCATACGTATATTCACTTTTAACTTACGATCCATTTGTGAATCGTAAAAAAAATGAGTAGAAGTACCTTCTCCAGCATTAGGAAACACGTTTTCTATAACCTCAATTCTTAATTCACTTTCTAATTTCTTAGAGGCATCCATTGCAGATTTTGCAGCTTTCCACTTATTTATAAGCTCAGAGTGAAATTCTTCTAATATTTTAGCCATAATAGTATTCCTTTTATTTATGAGATTTTATAAATCAGTCCGTTTTTCATTTCTACTTTAGCAAAAAACTCTCTACCAGGTCCACCAGTTATAGCAGGTCGAAAGGCAGCAGTAAATTGACCGTTTGGATCATACTCAGGACCAAACACAGAAGTTTCTTCATAAGAAAGCTCTTCACCTATTCGGGTTTTGAGTTCTTTTTTTGAGCGATATCCAAGAAGCAACATCATAGTCGTTTAATCCTAGTAGCAAGACAATAAGGCCCAAGGCGGTAAAAGCAATAATAGCAATCAACACCTACCCTAAAGTAATACCCACGATCAGGTGGATTTAAAGGCTTTAATATAGTCATTAGTTTTTCCTTCTAAGTATTCAAGTTTTTACGCAAAGGCACCATCACAGTAGCCTTCAAGGTATTCAATAGAATAAGCATCACAACTCAAAAGGTGATTACTCAAACTCTCACGATTATAATCATTAGGATTAAACCAACCTTCAGAAAGGTCAGAACGGGCCTGCGAATAGGCAGATTTATATTCATCGGACTTTTTAATCATTAGTTTTTTCCTTTTAAGTATTCAAGTTTTAAAGCACACGCAAAGGCGCGACTTCATAGGTATTGTACTCTCATCTTGCCGTGATGTCTAATACTTTTTAGTTATAAAAACGGATTTTGATATAACTAAAAGTTCTAAGTAAAATTTCTATATGGTGTAGACACAGGTCGTGAGATAGTATACAATCTATGGTCAGCCAGGACTATACCTGGGACTGAGGATAATAAGGTGAATGATGATGGAGATTACTGTCTTTAATACTGAAAAGACGAAACAAGGAGGCAAGATAGAACACTATGAAACATTTAATGAACTTGCTAAGAAATTTAGCAATTTTGAAGTAGGACAGAAAAACGGTTCTGGCTTTATTAGAGGAAAATTAGACCCACCTACTAGAAAAAATGAAAATAGATGTGGTAGTGAGTTGTTAATTATAGATGGAGATACTGGGAGAGATGGAGGTCAGTGTGTTGCTCCTCAGCAGCTTCACCTAGGCTTAGTCGAACAAGGTATAAATCATTTCATATACACTTCGCACTCTCATACTATTGCTGCTAATAAATTCCGCTGTGTAGTTCATTCTGAATACTATGAAACTGATAATCAATTAAAAAGAAACATAGAAGCAGTAATAAAGAAATATGATATAAAGTTTGTTAAAGAAATGAAAGCCTGGTCTCAAATCTGGTTTGATCCTAGAAGATCTGACAATGATGGTTTATTTGAATTTTATGAATATCACGAAGGAAATAAATGGAGTCTTATAGATGAACAAGAAGTCAAAAGCAAGAAAGAAACGAATGAAACGGAAAGGAGTGAGAATGGAGATACTGAAACCCTCGATGACTTGCAAGAAAACATTAGAACAGGAACAGAATACCACGAAAGCCTGAGAACACTAAGCTATCAGTATGTTAAAGATGGTATGAGTAAGCCTAATGCTAAAGCAATATTGCGAGTGCTTATGAATGGGAGTCAGGATAGTGGATCTAAAAGGTGGCAAGAACGATACGATGAAATAGATAGATTAGTTGATAAAATAGATAAAGATGATGAAGAATTTGATTTAGAAAATTTTGGCCCTTCTAGTATAAATGATGGAAAATTCCCTAAGCCTCCTGGACTACTAGGTGATCTATATAAAGCAGCTTATAGCTTTCTGTTGTTACAATCAGAAGAAGTAGCAATTGCTAGTTCACTAGGAGTTGTAGCTGCTATCGTAGGGCGGAAGTTTAACACCTCTGAACCAATGGCTAGTGGGCTTAATCTCTTTTTGACCATTATAGCTAATACAGGCTGCGGAAAGGACAGGATAAACGATTTCATTCGCATGTGTCTTAATTCCGCTAATGATGGCGTCAAATCTTATGATAGCTTTATAGCTCCATCTCATTTCTACGGGCCCAAGGCTATTGTAGATCATTTTACTAGTGCTAGATCAGGTATTAGCATTATATCAGAAAGTGGTTTAATGATGAAAACTACAGCTGGTGCAGTTGAGGCTAAGACTGCATTTATGTTAGATGGTTTTCAGTGTGCTCATTCTAATGGATACACAAAGTCTCATGGGTATAGTAAATCTGAAGATAGTCTGGCTTCTATAAGGGCCATGGCTATGAGCGTTATAAGTGAGTCTACTCCTGATCAGTTATTTGAAGCATACAGTGATAGCGGTGCGTTAAAATCTGGATATTTACCACGGCAAATTTGTCTCAGGCTAGAGAAGAATGTCACACAAAGTAATCGCCACATTATTCACGAGCTGAGTCCTAAGTTGGTAGAAAGATTTCACGATTTATGTGAAATGTGTTCTATGGTTCAATCAGAATCAGACCCAAAAGCTCATATATTAGTATTTGCAGAAGGGCTAGCTGCAGACTATCATGATTATTATGATAAGTCATTAGTCTTGCGGGATCAACACGCAGGCTCTGATGATGTTAAATCAGTTATGGCTAGTCGTATGGCTCAGAAGGCTGTCCGCCTGGCTGGTATTGCTACTGTATTTAATAAGTCTTCATCTTGTGCAGATAATTTGGTTATAACAAAACAAGAATGGGAGTGGGCTAAGGCTTTCATTAATTATGAGTATGAAAGAGTGTCTTCGAGTCTCAGCGGAATAGCGGGTGACCAACTCATGGATAGCGCAGCTGTTGCAGTATACAATAGAATCTTTGCTATTTTAGATGATACTATATCTGATAAGAAATGCAAAGTAGCCAGAGTACAACAACATGCTAAACAGATTCCATATAGCAAGCTAAAGATAGCCTGTAAAAACAATCCCAATATTAACAGGCTGACTGATAAATATGGAGCAATGAAAACGGGCTTAGATAAAGTTTTAAGTGACATGCAAGATAAAGGCGCAATTAAGGTACTAGATATAGACCCATTTGGTAGGTCACCTAAAGTAATAAAAGTTCTTAATAGCATTAATGATTATATGCGAGGTATGATATGATAATATTCCGCTTGGCTGGGCTTATGAAAGGTAGGCCCAGAGTAGGCCCAGGGTATAGTGGGGGTAGGCCCAGGGTAGGGAAAAAGCCTTATAAAACAAAGACTTATGCGAGATTTCGGCTAACTTACCCAGAGGGTCGCCCTGGAGCGGTATAGATAGTCATACCACCCGAATACAGGGTATTTTGGGTAAGTTAAGGTTCAAAAGTATGTAAGTTATTGTTTTATATATATATTTACCTACCCTGGAGTATACCCTCAGCCTACCCTCAGCATACCCCAGCATACCCTTTAATATATGGAGATTATTATGCATTATGAATTATACTTACCATTTCCTCAGACGGTGAATAATTATTATCAGAAAAGCAAGTCAGGCGGAAGGTTTATCAGTCATAAGGGCCGAAAGTTTCGTGACATGACATCAGAAGCTATAGTTGAGCAACTGCCAGATGTGCACATTTCTGATAAGGTCCTGGTGGAGATTGTCCTGTTCCCGCCTGATAACAGGATGAGAGACATTGACAATTATAACAAGTGCCTGTTAGATGCAATAACTCATGCACAGTTATGGGAAGATGATAGCCTGATAGATCAGTTATTTAATTACAGAGGTGAGTGCAGACCGCGGAATGGATCCTGTTATGTCAGGATAACTGAAGCTGGTCCTGTAGTGCGTGATGTAGGAATGTTGCCAATTTCTTAAAAGCATGGTGCATATGTCAGTGAGTTGTGACAAGGTATGTGACATTTCTTTCAGTTTTTACTGACAAACAAAACAGTCATCCAGGCGTCATCCTCGGGCAGCCCCGTAGCAAGAAAAAATTGGCCTATACTAGGCCAAGTTTAAAGGGGGAATCCATTCCCCTATTTAGTCAGACTACTTAGCGGCCCAGATTTTAAGGGCAAGTTCGGCGGTATTAAGATGCATTTTCTCATATTTCCGCACATTATCCGAGTTCGCAGGATTTAGGATATATTCACGAGCTTCCTCCAAAGATCGCGCCTCAGTAGCAAGCCAGTCAAAGTAGTCATTCACAAAGCAGGTTCGCTTCGCAGTCGGCATAGCCACCTCAACTTCGGCAGCCTCAAAACCCTTCTTCAAAAGAGCGGCACGGATCGCACTATTAGTTACGCCCATCTCAAGCAAAGTTTCAATAGTATCAGCTATAGTCTTCATATTAGTATTCCTTTTTTCGGATAAGGACAATTCCCCATCCGATTTAAGTATTATGCCCGAGCAGATTCCAAAAGTCTAGCTTTATTTCACCTCATTTTCGGTAATATTACCGAAACTTTTGCTAGACACACATCTCACGCGCACATATGCTGGGTGGGTGGGTGGGGGAGGGGCTAAATGCTATAATGAATTTGTAAAGGTTGACCGTGTGCAATTCCATTTAAAAAAAAATACACAAAATCACCTAAATAAAATGCTTATCTTTTGTAAACATGGTCTAATATTTTACGAAAAAAATAATTAAAAAAAGACTAGACATCACACATAGAATAGTATACAATCGGGTTATTGAGTATGAATTCAAGTAAAATTAATCATTATGAAAGAAAGAATACCGACAAATTATAGCAAAATAGAAGATCTGCAAGTGATCACAGCGGAAGATCTATTTAGCATTGAGCTTATGGCAAAAACACTTTCTATGTCCGATTGCCTTGATGCTCTTTTCCTCACTGAGGATGATCTCGTTCCACGAGAAGTAGACATTGTCACCAGGGTTCATTCCCGTGGCCGCCAGTTGGGTGTACAAAAGGCTGGTGACAATCTTTTTCAGCTAATGAAGCAAAGAAATGGGACACTTGCTGCATTAGAATATTTAAAGCAGATGAGCTCTACATTTACACTTGAGATTGCACCAGAAGCTAAGTCTGGTGGTTTTTCTTTTAATGTATTTCCGGCTGAAAGTGCTCCAAAAGCACCTGCGCAGAAAGTAACACCAATAAAAAAGGAATCTTAGTGTCTGGCATAGATTACATAATGTCCCCAACAACTGAAAAGTTTCATGCTGATGATCACTTTGTGCGCGCTCTTATGGGCCCTATTGGCAGTGGCAAGTCTGTTGCTTGTATTATTGATATGTGGATGCGTTGCATGCAGCAAGCTCCGAATAAAGATGGCATCAGAAAAACAAGATGGCTTGTCGCTAGAAATACATATAGGGAGCTAATTGATACAACTATTCAAACATTTTTTGACTGGATACCTCAATCTATAGGTGTTTTTTGGAAAATGGATATGAAGTTTATTGCAGACATTCCAATGCCTGATGGAACTACTGCTCATGTTGAGTTTTTCTTTCGTGCTATGGATAAGCCTGATGATGTTAAAAAATTATTGTCTTTAGAGCTGACAGGCGGATTCCTTAATGAAGCAAGAGAAATACCTAAACAAATCGTCGATATGCTTGTTGGGCGTTTGGGCCGTTATCCTAATATACGGGATGGTGGTCCTACATGGTATGGACTGATAATGGATACAAATCCGCCTGATTCCGATCATTGGTGGTATAAGTTATTTGAGGTAGATCAGCCTAAAACATATAAGCTATTTCGTCAGCCTTCTGGATTATCAGATAATGCTGAAAATATTAATAACTTGCCTAAAGGCTATTACACCAATATGCAAGATGGAAAAGACAAAGAATGGATTAATGTTTATGTAAATGGCAATTATGGATTTGTTATGGATGGTAAGCCAGTATTTGGTGAATATAAAGATGATGTTCATTCAACTAGTGAAAGCATAGTTATTGCTGATAATCTTCCTATTTTTGTGGGTATAGATTTTGGATTAACTCCTGCAGCTGTATTTGGGCAAAAGACTGCTGCTGGACGTTGGATGATATTTGATGAATTAGTTACAGAAGATATGGGTGCTAAAAACTTTGCTAAACTTCTTAATCAAAAAATTAATCATGAATATCCCAATTGTAAATTTGAAATATATGGTGACCCTGCTGGAGACCAAAGAGCTCAGACAGATGAGATTACCCCATTTCAAATTCTAAATTCTGAAGGAATTAATGCTTATCCTACATATACTAATGATTTTATAATTAGACGAGAAGCAGTTGCAGCAACTCTTACTAGAATGGATTTTGCAGGCAACACAGGATTCTGCATCGGCCCTAAAGCAACAATGATAAGAAAAGCACTTGCGGGCGGATATAAATATAAGCGCATGGCTGTATCAGGGCAAGAGAGATATCAAGATAAACCAGATAAAGGCAGATATTCTCACGTTGCAGATGCTCTTCAGTACCTTATGGTTGGAGCTGGAGAAGGCAGCAATATTATAGAAGGCAAAGGCTGGTCTAAAGAAATTGATTATTCATTAACTGATAGGATGATAGTATGAGCGACAAAAATAAAGAAATTCAAGCTGCTTGGTTAAAACTTGTTCAACGAGTTGATCTAAAATTTTATATAGGTAAAGGTCAAGCAAATATGCTTAATGATTTTATTAAGGATTCTGCACCTAAGCCTGCTGCTCCTAAAAAGACTGTTTCTAAATAATGGGAAAATATACCTTACCAGCAATTGCAGTAGCAGGGTCGGCTTTAGCTGCGCCTGATGCAGAAGCAATTTTTTTAGGTGCAGGTAGACCAGGAAACCCATTAAGAGCACAACATAGAAAAATGGTTAAGGATGCAGAAGAGTTAATTATTCCAGGAGATTCGATATATGATACTGGAAATGCTAAAGACTTGTTTATTAACAATGCAGCCGACATAGGCGGAGAAGTGGCTCATCCAATACAATTAAATCCACGTAAAAAAGAAATGGGTGTTTGGCAAAGCGATAATAATATTCAACTTAATCAATCTTTGTTAGATAATTTGTTAAATTCTTCAGGCGTTAAATTAACTGATATAATGACTGGAACTGGTGTTAATCCTATTTTTACAAGATACCCTGAATTAAAAGATTTTGTGCTTGAGGGCATAGATGATCCAGACTTAAATAACTTAGGCCAACTTGAGCTTGAGAAAGGAACAATTAAACTCAATAATTATGATAGTCCTGACGGCCAAAGAGAAACATTATTTCATGAAATTCAGCATTATATTCAAGAATTTGAAGGCTGGGCAAAAGGTGGCAATCCAGCAATGTTTTCTAAGCCGAAATGGAACAAAAAAGAAGAAGAATGGGATAATCGTCCTGAAAATATAGAGCTTAGAGTTTTACAAAACCGTGTTCGACTTTTAAGAAATAAAGGAATGGGGATGACTGATGAAGAAAAAGAAGAATTTTCTGCTATCAAAGACCAAATAACAGCATCTGAGCAATCACTGTATTTTGGTGACAATTCTTATAGTAAATTAGAAAATGAATATAAACCAACTACACTATATAACAGATTAACTGGTGAGCAACAAGCAAATATAAGTGGTGCCATGGCCAGAGGCCGATATGATTCAGATACATACCCATATGATATAAATTATAATACTGAAATTTTACCACAAAATTGGATTGACACTCCTTTTGAGTCTAAAAACATAGATTTTTCTGAATTTCCACAAGGGTTTACTAGAGAAGATATACTTAAACCAAGAACTTGGGCTAGTGCGGCAGCAGATGCAATGAATAGTTTACGTGCTCCTAATGGCCCTTTAATGAGTGTAGCTAGTTCAATAGATGATTTAGCATCTCAAAATCATAAAACATATATAAACCCTATTATTGCTGCAACTATATCAAATATTGCAGAAAGAGGCTTTGAAGCAACTTCTGCACTAAGAAATTTTAATCAGAAAACAGGAATAGATCAAGCTATTTCAGATAACTATCGTGATGAAGATTATAGTAGGGCAAACCCTGGACTTGATACTCAACCAGTTAATATTTCAGACTTTCTTGATATGCTAGCGCCAGTTAATACAATTGATGCACTTAATAAAACTGCAGCAACTGGTGAATTAAATACTTGGGATTTAGCTAAAACTGCTCTTGACTGGATTAAATAAGGAATTATCTAAATGCTTGACGATGAACAAATTGCATCTATTGTAGGATTTGAATTAAGTAATTCTCAATATCAAGATCAAGATTTAAACATATCTTTATCTGCATATCTTGGTGATAGCATTCCGCCGACTGAAGGTAGATCATCTGTTGTATCTACTGATATTGCAGATGCTATTGAATGGATTATGCCTGAGGTTATAAAATCATTTACTCAAAATAATGAAATAGTTGTATTTGATCCAGTAGGCCCAAATGATGATCTTCAAGCTGAGCTAGAGTCAAAGCTTGTATATGATGTATTCATGAAACAAAATAATGGCTTTTTAAGTCTTTATGAATTTGTTAAAGATGCGCTAATCCAACGGAATGGATATTTTAAAGTTTTTTATAGTGATGATTTAAAAACTACTACAGAAAAATATACAAATTTAACAGAAATTGAATATGCTATGTTAATTTCTGAAGATAGCATAGAAGTTTTAGAAGAAAGTAGTGAGCTTGATGAATCAGGCACTATAGAATTATATAGTGTAAAAATAAGCAAAACTTCTCCTGATAAAAAACTTAATGTTATTTGTGTACCACCTGAAGAATTCCGTGTTAATAATATGCACAATTCTGTTGATCTATCTACTGCTAGATTTACAGCTCATCTTACTTTAAAAACTCGTAGCAGTTTAGTTGCTGCTGGCTATGATAAAGATGATATATGGGATTTGCCTTCACAAAGTGGTATAGATACTGAAACAGGCGGTCAGTACAGATTTACAGATCAAGGAGAACAAACTTGGGATGATAGTTATGACGCTTCTCAAGATTTAATTGAGATAGCTGAATGTTATATGCAGCTTGATATAAATGAAGACGGAATAGCAGAACTTGTTAAAGTAACTGTTAGTGGATGGGAGCAAGCAGGGACTGTTTTAGATGTAGAGACTATAGATGAAATACCTTTCATTTCAGGCACTGCAATTATTATGCCTCATAAGTTAACAGGTCTTTCTATTTATGATCGTCTAATTCAAATTCAGAATCAGAAAACTGCTTTATGGAGAAATATATTAGATAATATGTATCTTCAAAATAACCAAAGAATGGGAGTTCTTGAAAATCAAGTAAATTTAGATGATTTAATGATTTCCAGGCCAGGCGGCATTGTAAGAATGAAAAGCCCTGGAGCATTAGTTCCTATTGTTACTCCTCCATTATCTTCTGATTCATATAAGATGATGGATTATTTAGATCAAGTTAGAGCAGGAAGATCTGGAGTTTCACCAGAAGGTGCTGTTACTGATACTATGATTGGAAATAGGGTTGGCTCTGAAGGCATAGCCCAAATGATGAATCAGAAAGAAGAATTAGTAGGCTTAATGATTCGTGCTATTGCTGAAACATCTATTAAGCCTTTAATGTACATGATTCGTAGTCAATTAATTAAGCATCAAGATGATGTAATAGATTATAAATTTCGTGGCCAATGGGAAAGAGTTGATCCTAAAAGCTGGAAACATCGAACTTGTACTACTGTTCGTGTTGGCACTGGAACTGGAAATAGACAGCAACAAATGTCAACATTGGCAAATTTAAGATTAGAGCAAAAAGAAATGTCTGCAAAGCCTGGACAAACACTAGTAACTCCTGTTGAAGAATATAACTTGCTTAATGATATAGCAAAACTTGGTGGATTTAATGGTGCTGAATCTTATTTTCTTGATCCAGAATCTCCTGAAGGCCAAGAAAATGCTGAAGGAATTAGCAAATCTCAGCAAGAACAGCAGCAAAAAGATGAAGAAAAAGATATGGAGCTTACAAAAGCTCAAATTAAGGTTGCAAATGCAGAAGAATCTAAAGCTCAAACTGCTGGAATGAATGTTCAACTTACAAATGATATTAATAAAAATAAAAATATGTTACAGCTTCAAAAACAAGAAGCAGATAATGAAATTAAATTTTTAAAGCAGCAGCTTGAAGAAATTAAAACTATGGGTGATACTGCTGAATTTGCAAAAGAGCTTGAGTATAAATATTGGGAAAGAGTTAAATATTTTGAAACTGAAATTTTTAGAATACAGCAAATGGCAATAGCTGCAGAAGATAATAATAGGGATACATCTGATGTCGAATAGCCAAATAGAATTAGTTTTAGCTGTTGAAGCTGAAGAAGGCTATAAATACCAAATGTGTTGGAATGAAATAGCAGAACCATTTTTTAATCAGAAGTCGCAAGAGCTTCACGAGGCATTTATAAATTGCCCTACTACTGACAATAGTCAATTAGTAACAATTAAAATGCAACATAACGCCCTGTTATCAATGAAAGATCATTTTCAACATTATATAAATACAGGGAAACTAGCCCAAAAAACCTTAAATGAGGAGAATTCTGATGAGTGATACTGCTACCGAAGTGGCGCAAGACATTCAAGACAGAGTGGAGGATGCAATTTATCCTTCAGAAGTAGAACCATTGATCGATGATGATGAAGGAGTATTGGAGGATGCTGAAGAGCTACCCAAAGATGGCGACCCTGATTTGGATGAAGAGGAAGGTTCTGAAGACGACTTAGAAAACATTGCTGAAGAAGATTTGACATTAGCAGCTTATCTTGGAATAGATGATGATCGTTTAATTACTGATGAAAATGGCATTGTAACAATTAATGCTATTATTGATGGTGAAAAAACTGCTGTTCCTTTAAAAGATCTAGTTGCAAATCATCAGCTTCAAGGACATGTAAATAATAAGTCTATGGCGCTTGAAACTGAGCGCAAAGAGTTTATAGAGAAAAGAAACCAGGCTTATACTGACCTATTAAAAAGATCTGAAGGTGTAACTAAATTAGGTGAACTTGCAGAGGCTGAATTAGTAAGTGAGTATAATTCAATTGATTGGAATCGTTTACGAACTGAAGACCCTGGAAATTTTGCAGCTATTCGTCAAGAATATTCTGAAAAAGCCCAGAAAATTCAGCAAGTAAAAGTTTTGGCTGAAGAGGAGCAAGCGCGAGTCAACAGCCAGCGGAATGAAGAAATGAGTGCAAATGCTGCTGCATATAGTAGGTATCAGTTTGAGCAAATGATTTCTGATAACCCAGAATGGTCTGATGATTCTGTAAGAAATGATAATTTGAGTGAAATTAAAACTTTTATTCAAAATTATGGATTTTCAGAAAATGAGGCTATGGGTGTGACCGACCATAGATTACTTCGTATAATCAAAGATGCTAAGGCCTATAGGTCAGGAAAAAAAGCAGCTGAGACAAAACGAGTTGGTAAAGCACTTCCTAAGTTTCAAAAACCAGGTGCACACCGAGGGAATACTGCTAGTTTAGCTAAAGCCAGAAAAGTTAAAAGCACTATGGCAAAAGCTAAACAAACAGGAAAAACCCAAGATGTTGCAAACGCAATTCTTGATAGAATGTAAAGGTAGAAATTATTATGGCAACTCCAGTTGGTGCAGTAAGCACTTATGATGAACCCATCGCTACAGGTGGTAACCGAGAAGATCTCTCAGACATGCTCTGGGATGTTTCTCCAACTGAAACTCCTTTTATTACTGCAATTGGTAAAAATAGGGCAACAGCTACATCTCACGATTGGCTAACTGATGTACTTGAAGATGAAGCTTCAAATGCATCAATTGAAGGATCAGATGCAACATTTGTTGATCCAGCTTCTCGTGTTCGTTTGAGTAACTATACTCAAATTCTCACAAAAACTGCGATGGTAACAGGATCGCAAGAAAAAGTTCTTAAAGGTGGTGGAATTAAGTCAGAAATGGCTTACCAAGTTGCTCGTAGGATGAAAGCTATTAAGCGCGATGCTGAATATGGCATGGTTGGATTAAGCCAAGAAAAAGTTGCTGGTAGCACTGCACTAGCTCGTAAGATGGGTGGTTTTCTTAGCTACTTATCTGGAACATCTTTTCGAGGTGGAGTAGGAGCAGTTGCCCCAGTAGGAAATGGTGATCTAACTGCATATGCTGCAGGAACGGATCGCCCTTTTACAGAAGCAATTCTGTCTGCTTCTTTGGCAGCACTTTGGGACCAATCTGGTGGTAATGAAAATATCTTAGGAATTACTGGCTCTCACAACCGAGGAGTAGTATCAACTTTTACTGCATCTTCAACTCGTTATGTAACAACTGACGATAAAAAGCTAGTAGCATCTATTGATGTTTATGATGGTGATTTTCATACTGTAACAATGTCACCAGATCGTTTTACTTCTCCAAGTATTATGTTTCTGGTTGACCCTGAGTATGCAAAAGTAAGTGATCTGCGTCCTCTGTTTACACGAGATATTGCCACTGTTGGTGATGCAACTCGAAAGCAGCTGGTTTGGGAGACTACACTTGAAGTGTGTAATCCTCTTGCGCATATTGCAATTGCTGCATTAAATACAGTTTAATAAATGGGCTATTGGGCAGAGGGGAAAGATTTAAAAATCTAACTTCCTGCCCCTTTTTGGAGATATATAATGTCAAACCCAAGATCAAGTGTAGTGTCACCAAGAGCTGTTAAATCTAAAACAACTAAAATGAATGATAGAGCACCTAAAGAAGCTGCAAGGCGGGGGCCACAAGCAATGGTCTACCCTAAAGGCCATTTTGGTGGTCCAGGAAATGGTTTAATACGATGAGACGCATAGCAAGAGAACATTCAGATATAACAGGAATTACTGAGGAGACTTGGTATGATGATGAAACTCATAAACTAACTCTAAAAAGATTCCAAGATGTTGAACATACTCTTGCTATGAATAAAGTTTTATACAATGAGCATACGAGCAAGCCTAAGTTTACTGATGTTAAAGATGGGGTATACCACGCTGCTCGTATTCCTCTTATGCTTATTGAAAAATGGATGAAAGAAGGCTTTGACTGGTATAAAGCAACTGAAAATGAAAAGAAAGCTAAACTTAATGCCCCAGAATGGAGACATTTAAGAGTGAGGCCTGGTAAATTATGAATAAATTAGAATTAACTAATGCTGCTATAGCTTATGCAGATCGTTATGACATAGAAGTAAATGAAAATATTAATAATTTTTATTTATTTACAGAAGCTCGTATAAACAGACTTTTAAAAACAAGAAGGCAGTCTGCAAGAGCATATACTCTTACTATTACAAACAGGCAATATTATTCCCTTCCGCCTGATTGGGCTGGAATGAGAGATATTCAAATTAGTGATCCAGACCCAATAACAGTAGGGTTTTCAACAACATCTTTACGGTTAATAGATCCTGCATTATTAAATCAATATAAATTAGAAAATTCTAGAGGTCAATCATTTACAGACAGAGGATTTCCTATTTACTATTATTGTGTAATAGCAGATCAAATTGAAGTTTTTCCTATATTAAAAGGTGGGCTTAGTATTGAAATGATTTATTATCAGCAAGTTCCAAGTCTTGCAGCAGTTCTTGATACAGATACAAATTGGTTATCAAATAGTAATCCAGACATATATTTAGCAGGCTTATGTGGTGAAATTTCTTTATTTGCAAAAGACTACGATGCTGCTTCTGGCTGGTATGCAAGATTAGAAACATCTATTTCAGAATTAGACTCTTCAGATCAGCTAGAACGCTGGTCTGGTGACCCATTACAAATGAGGTTGGGATAATGACAATTAATGTAGGCGATTGGGTTGGTGAACAAACAGCAACACAAGGCACAGGCACTGTAACTTTACTAGGTGCGCTTCAAGGATATGCTGGGTTTTCAACAGTTGGAGATGGGCAGTATTGGTATACGATTGTAAATGGTCTTAATAAAGAAGCTGGAAGCTGTACAATTGTTGGTAATTTAATGCTTAGAACAACTGTATCTTCTACCTTGGTAAATACACAATTTACTTTGGGTGGAACAGCAATGAATTTATCTGGGACTTCTCAAGTATATATTACTTTTAATAGGGCTTCTTATGAAGCTTTAGAAACAGCAGCTTCGGCTTTATCTACAAACGCAAGATTTCAGCTAGATGCTGCACTTTTTCCAAATCAAGTTGCAACCCCTACATATCCAATTATATTATTAGCAACTGGTCAATCAATTATGACAGGTGCTGGTCCATTTGACACAGTTATTAATCCAGGCACAAATTCAAAAGTATTTACTTGGTCTCCAGGAAACGGAGGAACTGTTGATATAGTTAGTGCGTCTGCATCAGTTGCTAGTTGTAGTTTTGTAAATCTTGATATGAACGGAGCATCAGTTTCTCATACTAATAGTAGCTCGACAGTACCGCAGGCTAACACTGGCATTACTGTTAGCCCATTGTGTGGTGGTGCAGCAAATATGGGTTGGTCTTGGGCTGATCAAATACAAAAAATGACTGGAAGAGATGTTTATTTAATAATGATTGCTGGTTCAGGTGCTCCAATTTCTTCTTGGAGCACAGATGGTATATATGGCTCTAATTCTGGCGCAGTAGCAAACTTTTTAAGATATCATGTAAATGCAGCAATTGCAGCAATTCCTGGAGCTAATCCTAATAAACAATTTGATGCTGTTTATTGGAGCCAAGGATACTCTGATGCACGGACTGAGTTGCTTAATAAAGGCCAATCAGGATTGTTGTGGGCTCAAAAATTATTATTTATAAAAGAAATTTGGTTTACTGGTACTTTATCAAAATTTGAAAGACCTGCTACAGAAGCTGGTCTTTCTTGGTGTAATCACTATACAAAATGGGTAATAATGGACTTACCTATGGGGCCACGCAGACCAAAAGCTTGGACTGGTTCTGGAAGTGCAGCAACTCTTATGGGAAGTTTAACATCTCTTGTAAGCTATCCAAATCATGGGGCTGTAGAAGGAGTTCACATTGATGGAAGTGTTACTTATCAGCTAGGAGTACAAGCTGCTAATTCAATGATTCAATCTGATAATGCAAAAGGCATTAATTCAGGAATAAGTCTACATAGACCCACTGTTGCTCCTTTTGGTTCAAATGGGTACACAAGAGTTGCAGATGGAACTGCTGCATCAAGTCTTACTAATGGTCAATTTTGTCTTAGCACAGGAGGAGATGCTTCTGCTACTAAATTTTATATTCATAAATTTAATTCGGCAGGTGATGATTTTCCTCTTTATAAAACACAAGCTTGGAACATATTTAGTTTTAATAAAGTGGGGGATGAAGCAGCAACTGGAAGCACCCTTTTATTACCTGCTACAAATATTAATGGTATATATTGGGCTACTTCTGCTGTATATGAAATAACTGTAGATCAAGCACCTGCTGGCCCTTCTAATCCTAAATCTTGGACGACTCAAGCTGGTAAAAATCCAATTTTAGTAGGAGACATTTGTAATATTGTAACTCCAGAAAACACCTTTCAAATTTCAGATTATGACTCACCAGTTAAAATAGAAGCAGATTCTGATTTTTCAATAAAAAGTCCTGGAAGGCTTATTTGGGGCCCATATAAGCAACCCATATCTATAGTAAGCAGCCAGCCTGATCCTAATTACATACCAGAAGTTACTATAGGCAGCGATGATAGTGCTACAACAAGCGGAGGTATTTTACTGAAAAAACCATATTTGCCAAGTTACGGTCCAGCAGGTGGCCCTAATTCTGGAATAGTTGCGCCTTGGGTAAAATGGGCTGGAGGAGAAATTAGATCTCCAAGAATAATTGGTTCTTTTGATGAAACTTTTAGACCTGGTTTTGATAGCCCTTTAGTTATTAAAAAAGACAATACTTCAAGAATTGTTCAGTATGTTGAAGGTGCTTTTTCAACAACAGGATATGAAGTAAATACTGGAGCCCCGCAAATTCTGCTGGGAGAAACTGATCCTTGTATAGAGTTTACAGATAATGTTGAAGGTACTGAAGTAACCGCTGGTGATGGTCCAATATGGCCTTATGGGTTCTATAGAGGTAGAATTGGTTTGTTAACAAGTTCTGCTTCAACACTAGGAGGGTTTATACCATCTACTTCCAGCCCAGGAAAAATGGTTTATGCTTCTACAAGCCATAGCTTTTATACTTCAGCGAGTTGGCTCGCTCCTGCTAGTCAAGTCAAAGCATTAGATATTAGTAGTACAGGTGCTGTTACAATTTCACTACTAGCAGGGTCTGGCAACAGAGCTGTTTATTCAAATTCTAGTGGAACATTAACAAATAGTAGTTCAGATGCAAATTTAAAAAACATACTGCCTGATGCAGTACCAGGTCTTAGCAGCGTTTTAGCAATGAATCCTATTAAGTATACTTGGAAAGATCAAGACACAAGAGGTGATAAAATTGAAATTGGATTTAGTGCTCAAGAAATTCAAGTGTTAGTCCCTGAAGTTGTAGGTATAAACTATGCTTATGAAGAAGAAACTAATGATAGAATTGAAACTTTGTCAATAGATTATCCAAAATTAGTTGCTGTACTTGTAAATAGCATTAAAGAATTAAATAGCAGAATATCTGCTTTAGAAGCTATCTAAAATGGATAACAAAGGTGGTAGAAGAATGGCTGACAAGGAAGACACTGGGGGACATTTTGAGATTACTCAAAGAAATGTTAGAGATATTGGTGAAATTAGAACTGATATTGCAGGATTAAAAGCAGGAATGGATGGATTAGGCCGTGAGCAAGTTGCAGGATTTGCTAATCAAACTGAAAACATGCAGAGATTAAGTAAACAGCTATCTCATTTTAGTCAGCCTAAAGAAACAAACTGGGCGCAAATAGGTAGTTTAATAGTAGCAGTAATTGTTGTATTTGGCAGTATTTTTGGTTTCTTATTTTATGCTCAAGCTGGCAATACTAGTGCTGTATCTGCTGCTTTGTTTCGATTAGAAGATAGGATGCTTGCCAACAGTGCAAACCAAGAAGACTTGAACATGCAATTTATTAGTGGAGATTGTAAATGATGATATCTCCTAATTTTAAACGTGCTGAATTTGCTTGTAAATGTGGATGTGGGTTTGATACAGTTGACACTGTATTGTTAGAAGCTCTTGAGACTATTCGTACTCATTTTGAATCTCCAGTTGTAATTACATCCGCTTGTAGGTGCCCTAGTCATAATAAAGTTGTTGGTGGGGCACCTTATTCACAGCATTTGCTAGCTAGAGCAGCGGATATATATGTTAAAGGAATAGAGCCAAAAAAAGTTGCAGACTACGCAGAAAGCTTGGGTATGTCAGTTGGTAGTTATGATGCTTTTACTCATATTGATTCTAGATCAGGAATACCAAAATATTGGTTTTATTAGAGGTTAATTTTATGTCTGAATATAAAGAAAGATTAGAAGTTGCTAAAAAATCTTATGTAACAACAGATGGCCCAGGAGAGGCTGGCATAAGATTGTGGTGGTGTATTAAACAAGTAGGTCACAGCTATACAAATATGGATGTTGAAAATTTAAGAGTTGTTTGGCCTAAAATTATGACTAAAGAAAGCCCTTTTCTTGGTAAAGATTGGGCATATATAATTGGGCATGTTACTCAATTCTTTATTGTGCCTACAATATTTTTACAGTTTTTAGCTGTAAGGAGAGCCAGGTGAGTGGGATAGTAAACTTTGATGTAGGCAGTTTAGCTGACAGTGTAATGGGCGGTTTAGACGGCCTGTTTACATCTGACGATGAAAAAGCAGCGGCAGCATTAAAAATACAAGCACTTATGGCTCAACCTCACATGATGCAGGCGCAAGCTAATATTGAAGCAGCTAAAAATACAAACTGGTTTGTTGCAGGAGGGAGGCCTTCATTGCTTTGGATTTGTGCTATTGCTTTACTGTATAATTGGATATTAAAAGATTTTATTGTTATAGGAATTGTGACATTAAATAAAAATGCTTCTGAAATTGTTCCTTTATTACCAACAATTGATGGCAATGAAGTTACAGGCCTAGTTCTTGCTTTATTAGGACTAGGAGCTATGCGGACTTATGAAAAAACTAAAGGTGTATCTCGATGAGAATAGCGCAACCAAATACTATAGCTGGTGCACCTTTTTCTGTGGGGGTTTTTACGCCTCCTAGTATAGGGCCAATTATTCCAGTTATTCCACCAATTCCAGTAGAATCAACTGAGTGGACTGAAGTTTGTTTAGAAACTGCTACTTGGACTGTTATTAATTTACCAAATTCAACAATAGACAGGTGTTAACATGGGATTAGAAACAGCAACAACAATATCAGGATTAAATGCATCTTGGCCTTTAGGCACAGACCCAGTTGCACAAGGTGATAATCATATTCAGCTTATAAAAAATGTTTTAAAACAGCAATTTACAGGTGGTTCTACAGGGCTTGCTTCTCCTGTTACTGTAAGTGCTGGAGAAATGAATGCTTTACGGGGATCTGGTGTTGATGGTTTTACTATACAAGAGCAATTGGCATATGCAGGCGTAAATCTTAGCACCACCATACGGGCACCAGTTGGCACCTGCATATTACTAACAAGCACTGCAAATTTACCTCTGTGGAACAGGAGGCCTGGTCGTGGTAGTGATTCTTTTTTAAGAATTGTTGGGCCAACTGGTGTTTTTGGAGGTGGTAATGGGGGTAGTAATAGTGCTAGTGCTGGTTTATCACAAACTATTGCTACAAGCAATACAAACAGTACAATATTGTCAGTTAGCCAAATTCCAGCACACCATCATGATATTGCGTCGCACCAGCACTGGATGTTTAGGTCGGGCAACACGCCCTCTGTTCCCATATCAGAGATAAGTAATGTTTATTCTACCAGCAGCTACGGAGGTGATTCTGGCTATAGTCTGTCAGGCGCGGCGTTGGACACATCCAAGCCTGTATTACAAGGTATAACAAGCGCAAACTGGGGTGGTGCAAACCAAACCATAAATACCGGAGGTAGTGCAGGTCATAATCATAGTATTCCATCATTAGGAACAATTACATGGCAGCCTAAATATATAGATGCTATAGAAGTTATAAAAGTAGATCCGCCAGCCCTATAAGGAGAAATTAAATGTCACTTGAAGTAAAACTTACTTGTCCATTAGGCAGCAATTGTGAAAAAATTGTTGATGGAGTTATTGAAAGATGTGCTTGGTACATAAAATTATCTGGTGTTGATGTACAAACAGGTAAAGAGCTAGAAGAAGTTACTCAGTGTGCTATTGCTTGGCAGCCACAATTGTCTATAGGAATACAGGCTAAAACAGTTAGAGTAGCAGATACTGTTTCAGTTCTTGTAGATACAGTGTACAGCAATACACAAGTAGCAGGAATTGCAACTTTAAATTTGTTAGAAGAAAGAAAAGAACAAGCAAAAATTATAGAGCTGGAGAAATTATCGCATGATAAAACAATTGTCAGTTAGTTCTTTTGCGCAAAAGGGTATTAACACAGATTTACAGCCATGGACTTTGCCACTTGATTTTTTAACAAATCTTAGAAATGTAGTAATTGTTTCTGATCAAATTACTAATTATAGAGGTTTTTCTGCTTTGGCTAGTTTGCCTACTAATTTTACCCCTAGCCTTATTTTAAATGTAAATGCTTTTGTTTCTGGGTTCTGGTTAATAGCGGGAAAAGAAAATGGTTTTGAATCAGTATATTGTTTTACTGGTGGCAATTCAACAACATTTTCAAATATAACAGTTGCAACTCCTTTAGCATTAGCAAATGAAAAAATTTGGAATGGTTGTTTACTAGGCAAAATTCCGGTAGTTAATAATTTAAGTGTTTATCCAGAATATTGGTCTCCTCAAGACCCTGCAACTAAGCTGCAAACATTAAGATGGTCTGCTGGTGCTACTGTAGGTGATCCTGAAATTACTTGGAAAGATAAAGGATATCATGCTAAAATTATTCGCTCTCATAAACAATATTTATTTGCATTGGATATCTCTGGGCCAGGCTTTAGTGACCCTGATGCTGTAAGATGGTCCACACCAGCGGATAATGGAGCAATTCCTGATTCTTGGGATGAGCTAGATATAACGAATACTGCAGGGCTTGTTTATTTAGGTGGATCAGGAGGCAAAGTTATTGATGCAAGATCTCTTAGAGATGCATTTATAGTATATAGAGAAACATCAATAACTGTATTTGACTATAGAGGTGGTCCTTTTGTATTTCAAATTCGTGATGCTAGTTCTTCTTTTGGATTGTTAGCCATGGATTGTTTAGTTGAAGTAAATTCTATGCATTATTTTATTGGCAGAGATGGAATTTATAGTTATGATGGAAATGAAATAACTTCATTATTACACAATAGATTAGCAACTAGATTTAATTCTGATTTTAATTATGAATATTATACCAATGCTTTTGTTGTAGCATATAATGAAGACAATCAAATTTGGTTTTGTATCCCAACTGTTGAATCTAGTAATGCTGCAAAAGGTGCTAATGTTGCTTATGTATATAATTGGGAAGATGACAATTGGACAATAATAGATTTGCCAGATGGTGTTATAAGAGATGCTGCTTTTGGAACTTTTAGTGATTTAGGTGAGACTTGGAATTTAATTGGAACTCCGCCGCCTGGGCCTAGTTGGCAAGAAAGAGGAGCTGTTGTTTGGGATTCAGAATTTGCCAGACCTGTTCAAAGTACATTATACGGACTTCAGGCTCCAGGTGATATTCCCTTTCCACACCCAGCAACCCAAGGTAGGCTAGTTTTAATAAATTCAGACAGGAATTTTATAAGTTCAAATGATAATTCATTTATTGAGCGTCTAAGTTTTATAATTGATTCTTTGGTTAAAGTTACAACTATAACTAGATTATATCCTCATATAGTTGGGTCTTCATCTGTAAAAATATTAGTAGGTTCTCAAGATTTTCCAGGTGACTCTATTAGATGGAAAGAGCCTGTGTTTTTTGATCCTAATAAACAAAGGAAAATAGATATTAGAACAACTGGTGAGCTTCATAGTTTAAGAATTGAAAGTGGTGATTCTGTTGGAGATTGGTCGCTAGCTGGAATTAATATTGAATATGTAGAGGCAGGATTAAGATGAGCACAAGAATTGTACCATTAGAGCAACCACCATTATCTGATAATCCAGCTTTACAAGAGTGGCTAACTAGAATGATGATATTGCTAAATGCAACACTTGTTGATATTCCTGATTTTACCCCTGTAGGTGCAATTCCTGATAAAGTAGAAAATGGAATGGTTAGATATTTTAATGCAGCAATTTTACCAACTATAACTGCCCCTGGGCCTTGGATGTATGTCGAAGGCTTTTGGGTAGCAATGACTTAAACTAGGAGAATTATTATGGCTATCGGATTCGGCAGCAATAACTCAAACAACAACTATTCGTCAAATTCAACTTTTGATCAAAATGTTTATGGAGGTCAAGAGGGGGCCCTTACGGACGTTTATAATCAAGGTGGAAACTTATATAACAATCAAATGAACTATGCTAATCAAGGACAAGGAATGGTCCCAGGCATGCAGGGTCAAATGACGGATGTATATAATCTTGGAATGGATGGTTTGCAAAATCAAATGAATGGAGGAGCTTATGGGGATACATCTGGTTTAAAAGGTGGGCTATATGATTCAATAATGGGCAGTATGAATAATCCAAGTGAAACGGGTAGAATGTACGAAGAAATAGTTGGTGGCCCTGGTAATACCTATATTGACCCAATGGTTGATTCAATGAAACAAGGCATGAATCAAAATTTAAACACCCAACAAAATCAAATGAATCAACAAGCAGGGGCTATGGGCCAGGGCGGAGGTAGTCGTCATGCTATGCAAAATGCTATGCTAGGTGCTCAAGCAAATAGAGATATGACTAACACTGAAAATCAAATGCGAGGGAATGCATATGATACAGATATGAAGTGGAAAATGGGCATTGCAGAACAAGCTGATTTAGGGAGAGGGCAAGCTCAAGACAGGGGAATGGCTTTACTTAGTGGTGCAAACAGCACTATGCAGCAAGGAATGAATAATTTACTGCCGCAACAAAATCTTGGCATGAATCAGATGGCTCCTTGGATGCAAGGAGGTCAAATGCCTTGGCAGAATCTGTCAAATTATTCTAATATTGTTGGTGCTCCTACAGTTCTTGATAGTGGAACAGATCAAAGCAGTGGTTCAGGAAGTTCTAAAGGCTGGAACTTCTCTGGTGGTGGTGGCTAAATTGAAAAATGATATTGCTCGTAATTTTATACTTGGGTTAGAGTCTAAACTAAAGACTCTGCCTAAGTCTATTCCTGCAGATAAAATGCAAGAAATATATAATGATCATTTGTTTGCTCCAGGATTATATTGCAGACAAATGAGAATACCTCAAGGTATGTGTATTGTTGGTAAAATACATAAACATTCTCATATTAATGTTATTACTAAAGGAGAAATTAAAGTAGTTACTGAATTTGATTCTGATACATATACAGCACCAAAAATATGGATATCAGAGCCTGGCACAAAAAGAGCTGTTTATGCTTTAACTGATACTGAGTGGATGACTGTGCATGCTAACCCTGATAATATAACAGATATAGACTCACTTGTAGATTTGTTAACAGTATCTAATTATGATAGTTTAGATTTATTAATTGATAAAGGGGAATTACAATGACATTTGCAGCAATAGCGGCACAACTAGGAACAGCAGGCCTACCAGCAGCAGGAGCAGGAGGAAGTGGTGGCATGGCTGGGCTTTTAAGTCAGGCTGGTCAAGCAGGAATTCAACAAATGAATGCAGGCCAAATGCTAGGGTCAAGTGGTATGCAAACTGCTGGGCCAATGTCTAGTGGTCCTAAAACAGCAAGCGGCTCGTATGGCTCACCTGGTGGTGGTGGTGGCATGGCTGGAGCCTCTTCTGGGGGAATGGCTAGTGGTAACCAACAAGAACAAGCTGCTAGAGGTGGCCAACCACAACAGTTGTGGCAAGATCTTCAAAAATATACTACTGCAGATAGAGCAAATGGTATGGCTGGAGTGAGTCCACCGCAACAGCAAGCTAATCCTATGGAAATGATGCAGGGATTATTTTCAGGCCAGGTTCCTAAAGATCAGCAAATGGCAGCACAAGCTGGTGGTCAAATGCAAAGTTTACCAGAAATGCCTGGTGCTGGTGGTAAGTTATCCCTTTTAATGGCTAGGTCTAGAGCAGCAGATCGTAATTCAAGAGATAAAAGAACTGGAAAAATGAATAATTCTTTTTATATGAATCCTGCAATTAAGTCTTTAATGGGGAATAGGTGATGGCTATTGATTATGGTCTTTTGGATACTTTGGGCTTAGTTGATAAATCAAGCCCTAAAAATGTTGCTATGGCGTATCGGCGGATGAACCGTGATATGATAAAAGCGACTGCTGATGATAAAGATGCAACTCAGTATAACACATTACAAAATGCTAAACAATCAGGTGAAGCTCCTGCTGATGTTTATGCCAATGATAAAAGTCTTGGCTATAAAGAGCCAACAGATTTAGATAGGTGGCAACAGCAAATAGATGGATTAATTAACAGTGAAAACCCAGTTTTACAAGCAGAGGGCATAAAATTTCTTGGTGATTATAATCAAAGAGTTAATACTCCTAAAACACAGCTTACTGATAATAGAAGTCCTGGTGCTAAATATGCAGATGAATTAGGATTAGCAGGGAAAGTTAGAACTGATTTTATTCGATCTTATGCAATGAGGGCTGGAACTCATGTATCAATAGATCAAGGAGATAAATATATTCCCCCGAATACTCCTATGACTGATGCAAATGGAACTCCAATTGCACAACCCGCTGGTTTGACATATCAGGCTGCAAATGATCGTGGCTATTTGTTTGGTCAACAGCCAACTGCCCAAGAGGCAAAACAAGCAGCTGACATTCAAATAAGTAATATGAATATAGACAGGCTAGCTGAATTAGTTCAGAACCCAGAACTTGATTTTGATGGGTTTAGTGGGTACTTATCTAAATTTAGAGGAGGCAGCAATTTAACAAATATAGCAGTAGATAACTTTATGAATCAAGTTGGAAATACGATGCCCCCTGAAACATCAGAAGCTCTTGCTTTAACTTTAGGATTAAGTGTTGAAATTATTTCTGCTATTCGTGGCGCTCAAGTTGGCCCAAAAGAAGAATTAATGTTCCAAAAACAGTTGCCTACTTTTGGGCAGCCTAGAGAAGTATTTCTTATAAATATGCAAAGACAAAAAAGGAATCTTACACTAGCTAAAATAATAGCAAGAGAAGGTCGTGGTGCCTTTAATAATCCTATATATAAAGATCTTGTGAAACAAATGGAAAGAGAAAATTTAGAAACTTGGGGAACTGGAGGATGGGAAGCACACAATGCAAAATTAGGTGGAAATTCTGCGGCAAAAGTTGCTACTAAAAATGGTCCAACAGCTAAAACAACATGGGTGGATAAATAATGAGCCAAACAAGATATGCAATAGATAATGAAACTGGTGAAAAAATTGCCTACAGAGGTTCTGATGAAGATGGATGGGTTCCGCTAAGTAAACAAGATGAAGGAATATATCAAGAAGCAGAAGAAACTAAAGTATTAGAGTCAATGGCGATTGGTGCTGGTAGAAAAACTGATCAGTTAATAAGAGGTGCACAAAGGATATATCCATGGCTTCTTGGTGAATCAGATCAAAATCAAGAGCAGCTTAATTTTGCTGAAAATGCTATGGATATTCTGGAAGATCAAAATCCTTATTCATCTTTAGCAGGAGGTGCTATTGCTGAATTAGCACAAATGGCAACACCTGCAGGAGCAATTGGTAACACTCTTAAAGTTGTAGGAGCACTTGGAAAACCTGCTGCTCGATTTGCTGGTGATTTATTTGGATCTGGTGCTACTGCTGCACTTAGGGAACCAGATTCAGATCAAACTAGAATGGGAAATGCAGCTACTGATGCTGCTGCAACTGTAGCAGGAGGTGTAGTTGGAAAAGCTGCAAGCGGATTTGTTAATGGAATTGGAACAAAAGTAGCTGGTGCTCAAGATATGATTGATCGAGGTGTAGACCTGACCATGGGAATGGCAGGAGAGGCTGCTGGTTTTTTACAACAATTACAAAGAACAGCATCACTAGCTCCATTTCTGGCAAAAGGCTTTGAGCAAATGTCAGCTTTTGCTAAAGATAAATGGCATGAAAGTGTGCTTAAAGCAGCAGCATTACCAGGACTAAAAATAACCAAAAGTGGTGCAGAAGGGATTGCTCAGCTAGGATCACAATTTAAACAAGCATATCAAAGAGTCTGGGATAAGGTTGATTATGATCAGCTAGATATGCAATCATTATTAAATACGCTTGATGATTCTATAAAATTTATGAATAGTCAAGATGATAGAACTTTTATGGAATCTTTAAGAAAAATGGTTGTAGGAAAAGTTGATGAATTATCTCCTAATTCAGAAGGTATTTCTGCAATTACTACTGCTCCTTGGCTTCGTAATGTTATGTTTAATGATGTTGATAGAATGTTAAATTCTGCTAAACAACAAATAGCAGGAAAAGGAAAAACAACAATTGAAAGATCAATTCAAGATATGATTGATATGTATAGGGGAAATTTAGATGAGCCTGTTTTAAAAGAATTGGCAAAAGTTGATCAATATTTTCCAAATTATCTTGCTGTTAAAAAAGCAGGATTTGTAGCAAAAAATAATTTTGGTCATTTTACTCCACAGCAATTAATGGGAGCCTCCAGCAAAATAGGCGGAATTGATAACTGGGCTCAAAATTTGCTTCCGCTGCAAGAAATTGCAACAATTGGACTTAAAACTGTTGGCAGAAAAGATTCTGGAATGGCAACTGGTTTAGGAAACATGCTTACTAAAGATATGGGCAGCGTACCACCTAAAGGAATGAAGTTTCTATTTGACCCTATAATAGGTGCTTCTCCTGCTCAAAGGGCTATTAGAAAAACTGGGCAAATTCTTAGAAATGATAATAATAAATTTTTAACTGGTGGTGTTCCAGAATTACTTAGAGCACCAAGAATAGGTGCTGCACTTAATAATGATGATAAAGCACCTAGTCAACAAGATATTGACTCATATATTAATACCATTATTAAAGATTACAGATTGAGAGAGAAAAAGAAAGAAGGTGCTCAAAAGATTGAGGATTTAATCAAGGCTCTGTAATCGCTTTTAAGGGATTCTATTTTACCCCTAGCCCTTTATAGGGTTTAGGGATAGAATCGCTTAGAAACGAATACAGAAGCTCTCAAAGGTATGTCTTTTAGTCTAAGTCTGTTCTCCAAGTATCAAATCTTGGGCATCTAGGTTGATTCATTCCTAATACTGGTATTCCGTAAAATCTGAGATTTTTACCAATATAGTCTTCACGATTAGCCCAAATTTCTTCTCTATCATTATCACTAAGGTTCTTAGATAGAACAACTCTAACTGGTTCAGGAAAATCTTCGCAGCTAGTTACTGCAACTGCAGCTAAACCAGTTGGAGCTTTTAAATCTTTATCTTGAGTTTTAGACATCATACCTAATTCATTAGGCTTAGATTCAACTAAGTTTTCCATTCTTTCAACAATGTCTAATACAACACCATCATAAGTGTTATCTTGTTTTATTCTAGTAAACTGTTGATCTAGTGTAGATCTACCATGTTTATAGCTTTCACGCGGAGATTTAAAACACAATCCTTCATAGTTTGAATCAATTGCTATTTCATACATATTTTGGATTGTATCAAATTCATAAATTAAACTTTGATAACAAACTTTAACAGATTTATGATTTATTTGTTCTACTAAAGTTTGCATCATTTCAAGTCTTATAGCAAAAGATGCGTTTGCAAATTCTGGCATATATATATCAAATATATGAAACTCCAATGTATCAGTATCAGGGTGTTCCGCCCTTCGGCAAATTGAGCTTATCTCATTAAACTCTAATCCATGTTTATAAAATTCACCTTCTATATATATGTTATATTTTCTAACATAATTAGAAACTTCACCAAAAAATAATTCTAAATTTCTATTATTGAATTTTTTCATTGGTCTAGTTTTTAAACCATCAGGTGTAAACTCACCACGAACACCCTCTAGTTTTGTGCTGACAAATACAGGAAGTTGAATATCTTGGATTGCTATATTTTTAGCTAACATTGGTTTAAACATTAATATACACCCTCTAATAACTCACCGCGAAAACGATCATTTTTTATTGCTTTTATAGCATCTTCTATGTTAACTGTATGAGCTTGTACAGATTCAGCTAACATTACATTAAGCCCATAAGAAGAATTTGATATAGTTATAACTGGTATTTTTTTACCAGTTGCATATCCCATTTCCCAAATAGTCCCAATATCCCTATTATCAATTACTGCTAAAACTTTATCACAAGCAGAAATCATATTAATATTAATACCATATATATTTTTTTTATTTTTTTGCCTTTCTTCTTCAGTTTGATTCAAAAGAATGCCTTCACCCCGAGGAGAGTAATATGCAATCCTTGCTGCATTTAAAGATTTTTCTATTGTTTCTACAAAATCAACTTGTTTTTCATTAAAAAACGGGCTTGCTATATAAATCATGATTCTTCTCCTAGTGAAATATAAAGTTTACGATGCTCATTATTAGGGTTGTCTTTAATAAACCCTTCTTTAACACAGTCATAATATTTTTGAATTACTAAACTGTATCCAACTTCTTTTTCTTTTAATTCAATCATTTCTGGCCATTCACACATTATAGGGCAAGGTAGGCCTGGGTCTTTTCTGAGCACCCTATTATAAACGTCAGCCCAATAAGGGTCACGTTTACCACCACCATTTGGCAAGAAATTCCAAAATTCTTCGGTGCTCATATTTTTTACAAAATCTCCAATTAGCCCACCCCACATATCTGCAGACCAGTCAAGAGCCCAATGAGATCTCATACTCATAAGACGTTCATAAGATGCTTTATCAATGTAAAATGCAACATCTACTTTGTCTGACTGACTCATACTTGATTCAAAGAAATTAGGAATCATATCCCAATATCCAATTTTTATTTTGCTATAATGCTGACGAAGAAATTGCGCAGCCATTGCACACTTCATACTATAAAACCCAAAGATCATACTTCCTACTTCTTCAGTTCTATATTCTCCACGTTCTTCATTAGTAATTGTAACAAAAGGATGAATAGGATGAACAGTACTTTTATTAAATGCATCAAATCCATCAATAGAATCTAAAAGCATAGCACCATATAATTCAAATAAACCTTTATTAAGCAACAATAGGCTTTTACAAAATGCCATTAATACTCTATGATCTATTGTAAGTGTATATACAGTGCTAACTGAAGTAGTCAGCAGTCCTCTTACTTGATCCCTGGGCTCACCTTCTTCAAACCTATTAATCATTTCATCAATTTTTCTATCATCAGATTTCATATGAGCAAACTCAGATGAGATTCTAAGTGTTTCTCTATCCAGTGGGGCTGACCTAGTTGATTGAGCCCAGCACTGAATTGGCCTAAGTGAAAGGATTAGATCGCGGAAAAGAACTGATGAACGAATTTCTAGGGTGTATACTTTCATTGAGTTGAGACTTAAATCCATGCGCTCTATCTCTTCAAAAGAAAGATCACCTGGCTGAAAATTTGGGCGGCTTGTATTCCAAGCGGCAATGCGATCATCTATTGATGATAAACATTTTATATATGGATCATAAGTTTTCATAATAATATTTCCTCATTTATATTAATTGCTTCTTGTATTACATTTAATAATACTTCATTAGTTTCTATTTTGTTTTGATCTAAGAAAAATGATAAAGTATTATATCCATAATGTTTAAATGATGTATTTGAATATAATTTTGACTCTTCATATATTTTTGCTAAAACAGATAACACATCCGCTAGTTTGACTATCCTTCCCTCTATTGATTCATCTTTTGCAGTTTCCCATAATTCGTGTAAAATAGGGTGATTAAGATCAGAAGAAATCTTTTGCATTGCCTTACTGCTAACAATGTAAATTGCATCATTAATATCTTCATTATCATATTTAACAGGATTAGCAATATCTCCAATTTCTGATTCTTCTAAATCATGAACTGTTGCTTTCATAAGAAGACTGCCCATATCTACAATATTAAAATCACCTTTATTGCATTCTAATCCAATTAACATAGAAATTAAACATACTCCTCCTGTGTGCTCTAATACGCTTTCTGGCCTATTAAGATGTGCCATACTATATCTTTTAACAATAGCAACTTTTCTTGTCACAGTTAGTGTCTCCATTAACATTTTACTTTACTCCAAATCTTTCATTTAAGTTAATTATACCATCTATAGTTAAATTTCTCCAGCTTCCCTGAATCTTACCAGAAACTAAAAACCATGTTTTACCTATTGTTATATTCTCAGCAAGATTTTGACCATCAAGTTCCTCAAACTTAAATGGGGGTATAGTACATTTAATAATATCTGTATCATCTTCAAGATACAAGTTAAGATAATAGATCTGATTATCTAAGACTTGGCCTCCTCTTTTTATTACTGACTGAGTATCATTTCTGCTTCGTAAATCTCTATCAAATACACAGCCTATAATTATATAATCACCAGGCTCTACAACATCAGCTATCATGCTAGGTGATCTATGAAGACCATAACTTTTAGGGTCAGAATAAAGCTGACCCCAGTAATGTTTAGTTGGGAATAATATATCAAAGATTGTTTCTGGATTCATCATTTTTTTAATTAGACCAGGAGTTAGTTTGGCTTTTCCCTTTCTGGCATTTAATATAGTTTGAGCTTTTTTAGGCCCAATACCAGGCAAATTAAGAATACCACCTAATAACTTTCCATTATGAATAGTCCATCCTAATTCTGATTCATCTGGATCAAATGGAGTATATTGTATTCCATCATTAAGATGTATATCTCTGAGCAGCTTCACAGCGGAAGAATCATCTTTTGCATGATTAAGATTAGCAGCAGCAAACTCTAATGGATAATGAGCCTTAGCCCATGCAGTCCAGTAGGAAATCATAGCATATGCTACTGCGTGAGATTTGTTAAAACCGTATGATCCCATAGAGGCCACGGCTTCCCAGACTTTTTCCGCTTCGATTGCTGTGTATCCATTTCCTTGAGCTCCATCTATGAAGTCAGCTTTATACTTAGAAAAGAACTCATCTCCATATGATTTAGACATAGCTTTGCGAAGTATATTAACATCTTTCCAAGACATACTTCCTATTCTTCTCAAGATTGTCATTGTCTGTTCCTGAAATACTACTACACCATAAGTAGGCTCTGTTACTTCTTTATGAAGATCACCAAAATATATTGGTTGTTCAATTCCTGTCCTACGTTTAATGTATCTAGCTGTACCACCAGAGTTAAGAGCACCAGGCCTACCCAATGCTGTAATAGCTATCATGTCATCAAAGTTCTGAACACCCATTTGAGCACTAACCATTCCTAAAGCTTGTCCATCAAACTGAAATATGCCTGAATACCTTTTAGCAGTTAGTAGATCAAATACAGCTTGATCTTTATAGTCAAGAGTATAATAATCACTATATTTAAAACCACTTAACTTTGCAACATCCATAAGTATAGAAAGAGTGCGCAAGCCTAGACAATCTATTTTTAGCAGATTTATAGCTTCAGCATCAATGCCTGATATCATTAAAGTATTTTCACGAGAGTTTACACCGCAGAATTCAGTCAGCGGAGAGTTTGAAACTATGACCCCTGCTGCATGAGTTCCAAAGGTAGTAGCATGTCCTTCAATATTGCCAGCAGTTCTCATTCTTGGATATTTCTCAATAAACTTTTTACCTATTTCTAAATCAGTAAATGTATCTGCTACACAGAAAGCAGCTCTAGCATCACCTCCTGACCTTTCTATAATTGAGCCTTTCAATTCTTCAATATCAGCTGCTGGAATATTGAGAGCCATTGCTACTTCATTAAGTGCGCTTTTGGCTTTAAGAGTTAATACAGTTCCAATTGATTTAACACAATCATCACCATAGATTTTAGCAATATCTTTTAAAACTTGTTTTCTATGTACATCAGGATAGTCAGTGTCAATGTCTGGAAAGTCAAACCGATTTGTGTCAATAAACCTCTCAAAAAGAAGTCCATATTTAATTGGATCAATGCCAGTTATACCAAGTAAATAGCATAAGAGTGAACCACCAGAACTTCCCCTGCCAGGGCCAACTAACATCTTAGCCTTAGCTTTGGTAATAATATCAGATACTACTTTGAAGTAGTCCTGAAACTTTTTTTCATGAATAAGAGTCAGTTCGTATTCTAGTCTCTCAGAATAGACAGTATCACTTAAATCAACTCCAAGCTTTTTAGCACCAATCTCACATTTTGCATATAGATCCATACGGCCAGGGAACTTTAGCATAGGTGCTTTACTAATAGTAGCAGTACATTTTTTAGCAATTTCTAAGTGAATATTGCCTTCAGGAATAATTCTCATATCATCAGCTTTCTGATTAAAATTGTAAGAATATCCATCACCAAACTTTCTAGCTCCAGCTATTAGCTGATACTCAGTTCTTTCATCAGCAGTAGGAAAAAAGTTCTCATACATTGACCCAAGAATATATATGTCTGGGTGAAGATTCTCAATATCTTGCCAAAATAATCTAGGGAAATAATAGAACTGACTATATGCCTTTGAGACGAGCTTGTAAAGCTCTGTAAGCCCTTTATTCGTTTTGGCTATAAAGACGTTATACTCTTGAGAAGTCGCTGTACGGGCGTTCTCAGGGGCTGACACGCGGAGTCTAACACCATATATTGGAGTAAACCCATATTTTTCTGCTTCAATAGAAAGAGGCACATGAGCGAATGTATTATCATAATCTGCTACACCTAAATAACCATTTAATACATATTTATGTAAATCTCTAATAGGCATAAAACACTGTCTAAAAGAATACTCAGTCTTTAATGCTATATTTATCATATCTTACCTTCTGATACTAACCACTTAAAACAGGTTACTAAAGCTGCTACATCAACTGCTGCTCTGTGAGCCCCTTCAAATGGAGTGCCAGTGGCATGTTCGTGGAGCTTAGTAAGTGTAATTCTACGTTGCTCTATGTACATTGATTTTTCAACAGTACAAATATGATTAATTGGCCAAGGAAAATGAAGAACTTTTTCAATCCTAGATAACTCATTCGCTAACATTGATCTATCAAATCCAATATTATGAGCTACCATAGTATCACAGTCCATAAAGAAATGAGATAACTGTTTATAAATGTCAATAAAACTTGGAGAATCTTTAACCATTTGATTAGTAATGCCTATCTTCCGCTCCAGTTCTTCTGGAATTGGCAAATTTGGTTTAATTAGCATATCAAACTCATCAATTATATTTAATAAAGGATCAAGTTTAGTACAATGAATTTCTGTAATTTCAGGTTGAGCTTTAAGACTATTTATTTCAGGTTTTAATAATCCAGTTGTTTCTGTGTCAAAAACTATTATATTACTCATATGCTAAATACTCTGAATGTGAGAATGGAGCCTTTTCAGGCCCCATCATTTAAATGTTTACTACTACTGAGCCGCAATGCGGTTTGCTAGTATACGAACATTTTGGTGCATTTTTTCATAGTTTTTGACATTTTGAGAAGTTGGCTCATTTGGCTCAACACCAAATATAAAATCATGAGCTTCACTTTCTGAACAGCCTGGGTTTGCAACTAAAAATTCATAAAACTTATGAACAAAGCTAGTACGGGTTGCGCCTTCACTTTTAGGCTTAGCATATACAGTCAGCTCATTCTTTTTAGCAAAAGATCGAACTAATGAGCTAGCAGAACGTTCAGTAGCACCAGAAATTGCAAGAGTAAGAACAGAGATGGCAGCATTAAAGCTCTCTTCAGTATCAAACGACATTCCAGTTAATTCACTTTCTACAATGGCATCACGATCTGGTTTTGAAATAGCAAGACCAGCATCAATCATGTATGCATTATATAAGCGGGTAACATTTTTAAATGTTGCACCAGCTTCAATCATTTTAAGTTTTACTTCATCTTCATCAGTTGTAGATTCACGAGCTATACTAAATGCAGCTTGAACTTCTTCATTAGGGTCTGATTGAATTTCTACATCATGTCCAGAGCCATCAAATCCAATTTCTGCATCGTCAAATTTTTCTTTTTTCTTGCCCATAATATATATATCCTTTAGATTTAAATTGCCAACTATTTTTCTAGTCGGTGATACTATTTTACGCTTTTCATCAGTCTTGTCTACTTTTATTTTCAAATTCCTTAGAATATTTAGTTATAAAAAAGACTTTACATATAACTTTTAGGTATATGCATTTAAACATCAAATTCAGCATTTTTAATAGTGTTATAATTTCCTTTTTTCTGAATTTGAATTCTTGTAGGAATTTTTAATAATTTAGACTGGTCTAATAATTCTTTTGCTGTTTCACATAGCTCACCTCCTCTAAATTTTACCCAATGATTTGCTTTATGTTTTGCATAACCTTTGTACTCAATACAAACGAATTCTGATATAGTTACACCTTCTGCATTATATGTAACTTTTATAGATGATGGTGATCCAAATTTCTTGTGTATGCTATAATTAATGCTGTCTAAATTTAACCATAATGCTTTACCTGTTTGTACTAATTCTATATTTGCAGCTTGAGATGATAATCCATGTTGAAACTGAAATTCATGATTACAATCAGGACAAAATTTTACAGCAGGGGAAAGAATACTGCTACAATTAGGACAAGTTTTTGTTAATTGTTCTCCACCTCCTTTGCCTTTGCCTTTTTGTTTTACAATTACATTATTTATTGGGCCGAGACGCTCAGTATTACCAGCAAAATCAAGCACAAGACAGTTAGCTTTATTGGGACTAACTCGTGATCCCCTGCCAAGGCTTTGAACATGAAGTACAGGACTATTTGTAGGGCGAAGCATAGCAATAAGATCAATGCCAGGCTCATCGAACCCAGTAGTAAGTATGTTAACATTAACAACACATCTATATTTACCATTTTTAAATGCCTCTATTATTTTATCTCTTTCAAATCCTGATTCTTCCATCCTTGAATGTACAGGGGCACATCTTACACCATTTCTAAGTAATGTTTCAGCTATATGCTCTGCATGATTAATGTCAATTGCAAATATAAGCCATTTTTTACGATTATGTCCAGCTGATATAATTTCTTTTATGGCTTCTTTTGTTACACCATCTCTATCAAAAGCAGCGG
>Ga0209711_10000532_pt1 | contig 38831 bp, 34 predicted proteins | sample ArcticOcean_MG_C_7_FD_187441 | JGI IMG/M metagenome (GOLD analysis project Ga0209711, IMG submission 187441) | Marine microbial communities from western Arctic Ocean - ArcticOcean_MG_CB11_88 (SPAdes) (version 2) | ecosystem: Environmental > Aquatic > Marine > Oceanic | place: Arctic Ocean...
TAATAGACCATTAATACACCATTGATACACCATTGATACACCATTGATACACCATTATCACATCAGACGTTACCAGCTTCACGCAGATCAATCTCCAAGTCTGGCGCCGCTGATCGAATAATGAAACGTTCGCGTAAATATTCAAGATACACTTTCGAATGGCCAGGCACTTGGTCTATCGCTTCCGTGCCGGTCAACCACCGGTATTCATTATGCTCGTAGTTCAGTGTAACCGGGGAAGTTTGATCAACCAATGCGACAAAGGTAACCAGTGCCTTGCTTGAATCGGCATGTGGGATCTCCATACCGAAGGAAAACAGGCGCTCTGGACTGAACCCCGTTTCCTCGCACAGTTCACGCAACGCAGTTTGCCGCGCCTCCTCGCCAGCCTTAGGGGTACCTGCCACAGGCCACCAAGCATTGATGTACTGACCACCACTCCTTTTCAGAAAGAGTACTTTACGCTCTTCAAAAAACTGCCTAATGACATAAACGATGACGCCAGCGACAGTTCGAGGCGACGCCATCGACGATGGATCAGCTAACGGTCCACGTATGCCCACTGCGGAGTAAATCATTAATATCCGCTGGACCTCTCGTCTCGCGAACAACGATTCGCTGCTGATAAACATCATCTGTATAGCTTGGTGCTGTCGATTCGCAGTACAAAACGCCAATGGGTTCGGGAAACTCTGGTAACTTCAAACTAGCCAGCATCTGTGCCAACACTTTATTGGTTTCATCATGCACAATGACGTCATCGATCGTCACCCCATCTTCACCAATAGTCACAATTTCTAAAAGCATGGTCTTGGCATTTAATCGAAGACCTTTCGTATCGTTAACACCAAAGGTCAGCGGCTTGCCGTGCTCTAACACGAGCCTTGTATCTGCAGCGGTTTTCTTATCCTTTATTTGGTCGAAAATACCGTCGTTGTAGACAGGGCAGTTCTGGTAAATCTCGACAAAAGATGCCCCCTTGTGATCATGTGCACGACCAAGCACCGGCGCCAGGTGCTTGGCTTCAGTATCGATCGTTCGCGCGACAAACTTAGCACCTGCACCCAGTGCAAATACACACGGACGCAATGGCATATCGACTGACCCATCAGGCGTCGACGGTGATTTTGTACCAACCTTGGACGTTGGAGAATACTGGCCTTTGGTTAGACCATAGATTTCGTTGTTAAACAGCAGTATTTGCAGATCTACATTTCTACGCAGCACGTGGATCATATGGTTGCCGCCGATACTAAGGCCGTCACCGTCCCCGGTAACCACCCAAACGTCCAGTTCAGGGTTCGACAACTTTACTCCGGTTGCAAATGAAGGCGCGCGGCCATGAATTGTGTGAAAACCATACGTATTCATGTAATAGGGGAATCGTGACGAGCAACCGATCCCGGAGACAAACACTTGATTCTCTTTCTGAACATCCAGCTCTGGCATCAGCTTCTGGATGGTCTTCAGGATCGCGTAATCGCCACAACCTGGGCACCAACGAACCTCTTGGTCGGATGAATAATCTTTGGCAGTTAGTTTTTGCACAGGTGCATTCATGTTACGACTCCAGTAGCGAACGAATCGCTGTTTCAACTTCCCTAATCTTAAAAGGCTGCCCAGACACCTTATTCAGCGGTTTCGCATCAATCAGGTACTTGGCTCTAATGATATTGATAAATTGCCCCGTGTTCATCTCAGGCATTAACACCTGGTCATACCCGGCAAGCAATTCACCAAGGTTCCTGGGCAGTGGATTCATGTACCTGACATGGATATGTGACACGTCCAAGCCTTCCTGGCGACAACGCTTGACCGCCTGATGGATGGCCCCATAGGTCGATCCCCATCCGACAACCGCGACTTTACCCTTTGGACTACCCTGCGAGACTGCCTGTTCCGGAATGTAGTTTGCGATGCCCTCGATCTTGTCCTTCCGCAAATCTGTCATTCTTTGGTGGTTATCTGCATCGTAAGAGATATCGCCGGAATCAAAATCCTTTTCAATACCACCGATACGATGCTCAAGACCTACTGTACCGGGCTTCGCCCAGACTCTGGCGAGAGTTTCAGGGTCTCGGTTGGCTGGCGAAAATCCATCAGGATTGGTTTCAAATTTTGCTGGGAATGGCTCGTAATCGTTAATATCCGGGAGTAACCAAGGCTCTGAGGCATTTGCCATGTACCCATCACTGAGCAGAATCACCGGCGTCATGAACTGGGTTGCAATCCGAACAGCCTCGATAGCGACATCAAAGCAATCTACCGAAGTGGAACAAGAGATAACCGGCAGCATGGTGTCACCATGACGGCCGAACAATGATTGGTTAAGATCTGACTGTTCGGTTTTCGTCGGCAGGCCTGTCGATGGGCCGCCTCGCTGGGTATTTACAACGACCAGCGGCAATTCAGTCGCACTGGCGAGTGAAATCGCCTCGGCCTTCAGCGAAATTCCAGGGCCTGAGCTTGAAGTAATACCCAGTGAACCAGTAAATGAAGCGCCAATGGCAGCACACACTGCTGCAATTTCGTCTTCTGCCTGGAAAGTCAATACATTGAATTGTTTCTGGCCAGATAGCGTGTGCAGCAGGCTTGACGCTGGTGTGATCGGGTACGAAGCGAAGGTAATGGGCAGATTAGCCAGTTGTCCACCTGCGATTAAACCGTAAGCAAGCGATTCTGAACCGGTTATGTTTCTGTACAAGCCAGGCGCAGACTCTGCGCGGGGGACTCTGTAGACTTCGACTCCTGATGGCAGCTCTGCAGTTTCTGCATAAGCATGTCCAGCATTTAGTGCGGCGACATTTGCGTCCGCAATCTCTGGTTTATTAGCAAACTTTTTCTTTAGATTCTCTGTTGTTATCGATCGATCACGGTCAAAGAGCCACATGACCAGACCAAGGGTCCACATATTCTTACATCGCACCGCGAATTTGTGCGAAAGACCAAACGGTTTGACGGCCTCCACTACCTGCTTGCTGACAGCAATGGGGATAACTCGATACGCATCCAGTGACCCGTCTTCTATAGGATTGCTGCTATAACCCGCCCTTGCCAAATTTTTGTCAGTGAAGGCATCGCTATCAATGATAAGCAGGCCACCAACAAGCACGTCTTTAAGATTGGTGATCAGCGCCGCGGGGTTCATCGCAACCAGAACGTCTACGTCATCACCTGCGGTGGAAACGTCTTCAGAACCAAAATAAATCTGAAAAGCGGAAACCCCGAAAGTCGCTCCGGCTGGCGCCCGAATCTCTGCGGGAAAATCCGGGAAAGTAGCTAGGTCATTACCATAGATGGCAGTAGCTTCGGTAAAGTTACTCCCGGTCAACTGCATGCCATCGCCGGAATCACCGGCAAACCGAACGACGACATCGTTAACCTGATTAGCGACGTCCTGGTGACTTACTTCTTCGACTGCGGACATTAAATCTCAACCCTCACTATTAATTTTGTGCAGTAATTTTAATCGGCAACACCGATCGAAAAGACTTCGCCTTTTGGCATGCAACGTGTCGATTCTTTCTGCGCGACCTCTTCTTTGCCGCGCCGAAATTTTACAGGTTTATCAGGCATTTAAACAACCTGCCTCTCCTGTTTTAACCTTCCATCACCGTGACTTTCATCATAACAGAACCTATGATGATCTGGTCACCACTGATGATTTCTGGTTTACCCCTGCTCCCTCTAAAAACCTCCGGCGAAACATCACATTCCCTTCAGCCTTGCGTCGGCATTAGCAGCACGAAACAAGAAACGAATACGCTTTAATAAGGTTAAGCCACTTATGAGATATCCAGATAACTATACTCGAAAATCCATCATTAACCATTAGGTACCGGCGCCCCGTTTCTGGTCATTCGGTGATAAAAACAACCCTTTAGAGGGTCACAAACGTGCCTCGATCAGGCTAGGTCCTGGCTCAGAGAGTGAGCTTTCCAGAGCGGCAACAAACTCCTCAGCTGTCTCTACCGCCTGGCCCGGCACCCCCATACTGTTGGCAAGTTGCACAAAATTGATGGCCGGCCGGGACAGGTCAAACAGGTCCGCCGCTCGCTCGCCAACCTCATTGACGCCTAGCCTAAGATATTCGGTTTCGAGAATGCCGTACTTACTGTTATTGAAAATAACCGTTGTGACATTGAGTCCTTCCCTTCCCTGAGTCCAAAAAGACTGATTGGTGTACATCGACGCACCATCACCGAGCAATGCAAGAACAGGCCGGTCAGGACACGCGACTGCCGCGCCAACAGCAACCGGACCACCCTGCCCGATTGACCCCCCGGTCAGATTAAGCCATGTGTTAGGCCGAGCAGACTGACAAGGGCCGAATGCGGCGCCGCCGCCACCCGAGTCGCCGCAAATAATTGCACCTTCCGGGATCAATGCTGCAATCGCCGCAGAGATCGTCCGAGTTGATAACTCCCCGATTGGCCGCTGCAAATCCGCGAGCGGATTCATCGAATAATCGTCGCCAGATACGCCGAGAAAATCCGCTAATGACTGCAGCGCCTGAGTCGTATCTTCTTGCCGCTCTGAAAGACGAACTACCGCACAATTTTCCGGCACAAGAACGCTCGGCGTATTCGGATACGCAAAAAAGCTGACCGGCGAGTCAGCGCCGGCCAGGATCAATTTTTCAACACCCGCGAGTGCAGCCATCACTTGCTCAGGAAAATACGGAAGGCGTTCGCATCCGGGCATTCCAGCACCCCCATCTACGCGGGCTGGAAACGGGGTCATAGACACCCTGCAACCTGTCTTCTGTGAAATCCGATTAGCCGCAATCCTTGCGTCAACGGACAGACCATCCGAATCAATCAGGATCATTGAATTGCTATCCAGCAACTGGGCTACTTCTACGACAACCTTGTCATCCACCTTGCTTCTTTCCGGCGCGACTATAAAAGGAGCAACAGCACCATTTTCATTCCAGCAGGCATCTGCCGGAATAATCATGGTAGAGATCTGCCCGGCAGAACCACGCTTGGCTGTTAGCGCGGATTGCAGCGCAAGCATCCCATCTGTTGCCAAACTGGAAGCGGTCGAGTCTCCTTTCACCCAACTGGACACATTCTTCGCTAGCGTATCAATGTCAGAAGTCAGCGGCGCGTCATAACCCACATGATAATGCGCATGGTTCCCGATCAGATTAATAACAGGTGTCGATGCTCGTCTGGCGTTATGCAGATTAGCGATGCCGTTCCCAAGACCCGGACCTAAGTGTAATAAGGTTGTTGCCGGCATCCCGGTCATGCGCCCAAAACCATCAGCTGCACCGGTGCAGACGCCTTCGAACAGTGATAACACTGCTCGCATCTCTGGAACAGCATCAATCGCCTGGACCAGGTGCATTTCGGATGTCCCCGGATTCGCAAAACAAACATTCACCCCAGCTGCCGTGAAAGATCTGATCAGGCTTTCGGCTCCATTCATGGTTTTCTTCTCTTGATGGATTATCGAGCAATAATAACGAGAATCCGGCGCTGCGCACCAAGTTCTTTTGGTTTTCATGGTTTATCATCTCGGCACACACAAGCGCGTTAACTGATTATGCATTTGCCTCCTGTAAGACAGCTCCAATACCTGGTTGCACTTCGCGAAGAACTGCATTTTGGCAAAGCCGCAGGTTCGCTGAGCGTTACCCAATCAACCCTGTCTACGGGCATTCGCGAACTGGAGACTTCACTTGGGATAACCTTGGTTGAAAGAACTAACCGTTCAGTATCCTTTACCACCGCAGGAGAAAAAATTGCCGATCGTGCGCGCTATGTACTGATGCAGGTCGAAGACCTGGTTACTGAAGCAAGAAGTTTCACTGACCCTCTGGCTTTACCGCTCAAATTAGGGGCTATTCCAACTATCGCCGCCTTTGTCATGGGTAACTTTGCCTATGCCCTGCAGAACGCAAACCCTGGTTTGCACTTGTATATTAGAGAAAATACAACAGCAAACCTGATCGCGGAGCTGCTGGACAATAAGCTGGATCTTGCGCTCCTTGCCCTGCCTTACGATGTAGGGCGGGTTGAAACCCGCGTAATTTATCGGGAAGGGTTTCATCTGGCATTTCATGAATCCACGACGCTGGTCGATCGCAATTTATTCGATTTTGACTCACTACCTGACGAGAGTCTTCTACTGCTGGATGATGGGCACTGCCTAAGGGACCATGCCCTTGCCGGATGCAGGTTGAAGAACCACAAGAAGATTCACACCTTTGGCGCCAACAGTTTGCAAATGTTGCTGCAAATGGTCGACAACGACCTTGGCGTCACCCTGGTTCCTGACATGGCCCTTGGATTACTCAACAATACTCACATCACCACGATTCGTTTACCCATCGAAGAGTTCTATCGTGACATTGGCTTTGCCTGGCGAAAAGGCCATTCACGCCAATCCGTTCTTGAGGACGTCATGTCCCGGCTAGAACGACCACAAATCACATAACGATGGAAGAGAATCGAGCCGAACGTGTATTGCTGATCGGTTTATTTGCCGCTTGGTGATAGGTAAATACGACAGACAATTTTGTCTCGTCTGACAGGTTTCGACCGGCAGCATGAAACAGCCGGCTATGAAAAAACAGAACATCCCCGGGCGTCAGTTCAACCGTTGTGGCCTGTTGGATCAGTAACTTGTTCTCCAGGAGGTCCGGTCGGAGGAACATCGCGGCATCAAACCTTCCTGAATCAGGATACAGCTTGTGTGATCCTGGAATGACCCGCAGGCAACCATTGGTCTTATCCTCATCACCCAGCGCCAGCCAAACACTCACCAGGTTTTCGTAATCAAAGGCCCAGTAGCGACTATCCTGGTGCCACAGGGTCACGCTGCTGAAACCCGGCGCCTTAGTCATAATGCAATTATGATGACACTGGGATACAGACAAATCTTCCCCGGTCTGCAAAAGCGCGGCGAGAATGTGCTTTACTTCCGGATCAAGCGCCCAGAGCCTGAAGGCTTCATCTCTGGCAAATGCTTGCAGTAAGCGCCGCGAGGTATCCGCACCCGGCGAGTTCACATCGAGCGGCGCGCCCGGATAACGAACATCTACCTCGAACTCGATCGGCGCAATCAATTGCCTAAGATGATCGTTCGCGATCGCGCGTAACTCACTACACCGTTCCACAGACACCATGTTTCGCACGACGATATATCCATCGCGCTCAAAGGCCGCTGCCTCGACATCATTCATGCTAGAAAAATTCATGGCTTCATTTTGATGGCTTGACTCGAAATCATCAAATGAATTTGTGTCATGAATTAGTTGACTTGTTAGCGCTAGACAAAGCCACTGTTTTTGCAGACTATGCTTCCCTAGCTACTATTGTCAGCACCCTTTTGACATGATAATTCATGAAACTCTTAAAGAACTGGGTATATCAGCGCGCCAGACAGACCTCTATCTGACCCTGCTAAAGCTGGGGCCCAGTTCCATCAGAGATATCGCTTCCTCTGCGGGCATTAATCGAGGCACCGTTTACGAGGAATTAAAGCGACTGCGAAGCATGTCGTTGGTGACGTACTTCCCCCAGGGTAAACGAAAGTTCTTCTGCGCCGAACCACCCGATGTGTTGGTTAAACGGGCAAGGCTTATCCAGCAACAAACCAATGAGGCCGCCGACCGACTGGAGCTGGAGATTCTGCCAAACCTTCAGGCAATCATGCCAGACACGACACAAACCAGCGTCTTTCAATACGAGGGAGATGACGGCGTTGAATACGTTTTAAGAGACATTCTGGATACTGTCGGTAAATCAACGAAAAAGCACTACCGGGTCTATTCATCCCGCCGAATCAGAAAGTACCTTTACCGACCCTTTCCAGGATTTACCCAAGCGCGGGTTAAAGCGGGCATCCATGTCAATGTTCTTGCTATTGGCGAGGGGGGGGAGGACCAACCACTGTCCGACCGGAAATGGATAGAAGATACCAAGAAAGACCAGGCAGCTTCCTACGTCGCAATCTACGGCACTAAGTGCGCAATGATTTCACTCCTGGGCGGAGACTACCAGACGGTGGTCATCATGGATTCGGAGGGAATCAGCAGCGCGATGAAAATTTCCTTCGATGCCCTTTGGGCGCGACTCTGAGATCAGCAGTATGAATGTAAAAATGATAACTTGTCTCTACTTGTCTCTACTAGCCTCTTCTTACATCGCCTGTCACTCATTGAGTAACAAAGCACGATTATATCTGCTTCGTTGGTGCTCATTACGTCAATCAAGGTCAGTTGGGCACGGCACGGGCACGAAAAATCTCCCCCTTAATGATCAGCTCGCTTTTGCTTGAGGTGGCTCAATCAGGGATTCTGCAGGAACACCCAGTTCTTCATGTAACTTCCAGATCATCTTCAGAGTGAGCGAGCGTTTGTGATTCAGTATTTCATACACACGATTACTCTTCCCAATCATCGGTTCAAGATCCTTGACTGTCAGGCCGCGGCGTTCCATCTCAAATTTGATCGCTTCGACCGGGTCCGGTAACTCCATGGGATAGTGCTCGGCTTCGGAGGCCTCAACAAGCGTAGTAAGCACATCCAGTCTTTCGCCCTCGGGAGAATCAGGTTCTGCATCCATCAGTGATTCAATGTCCCGTAGAACTGCTCGATAGTCTGCTTTGGTTCTAATCGGTTTGATATCCATGGCTTGAGTCTCTTGCTGAATAGTTGGTGCATCAATTTCGTCGTAGTGATTGTGGGTGCCAATAAAACGGACATAGACCACTGCGTGGTCATAGTTGATCCACAGCAGCAACCGGTACTTGTTGCCTGCAATGTTGAACACTACGCGCCCGTCTTTGAGAATGCTTGCATTGCCAAAACCCTGCTTCACTTCGGTGGGGGCGGCCCAATCTGCTTTCAGCGTATGTCGGTGCCAGGCCAACGTAGGATCTTTCGCATCCATGTATCGAGGATTTTCTGTCCAGAATGCTTTGAGTGTTGACAAGGCAATGATTCTCGTGCCGGAATTTTAGTCCCATATTGGGACTATTGCCCAGTGAGCAGAGGTTAGGAAGAATAACCACGATTTTCCCCCTTGAGAAAAGTATCCTGATTCCAGCCAGTTAGATGCCGTCCCCGTTAGCCCATCTGAACATGTGTTCTGTGATCGGAAATTTTGTACCAACGATTGAAAACTGGATGATGCGGCCCTCGAATCCAGACGTTGGCCGAATGCGTCCGTCACCGATGTGTTATCAGTGCGCTGGAATTCTTAAATAGTGTCGTTTGTTGGTCGGTCAGATCTGACGGCAGTGAACGGTTCTGAGGATCATCCGGGGACGGCTTTGGCAAATTGCTCAAGGGCTATGGCATAAGGCCCACTATGGGTGACGTTTGGTAGGTGTCAAGCTTGCTGGGACAACGCTGTTGTTGAGCGATTCTTCGACAGCTTAAAGCATGATTGAATTTTTAAAGTGGCCCAACCTACACGTGAGCATGTGAAACAAGATGTGACCGTTTATATGCACTATCACAACCAAGAAAGGTTTCATTCGAGCAATGGCGATATGTCACCCGTGAAGTTTGAAAAAACTCGTGTAAATGTGTCCTGTTTAGGTTGACCGGAACAGTCACCAGGCATGAATACAAAGCGGGCATTTTTACTTTGGAGAAAAGAGGACATTTCTACTTTGGGTTTGCATAGTAGTTCGGCGAGCAATGATAATAATTTAGACTTGGTCATTTAGGCAAAAATAAATATTTTAATATCCCCAGTATTTCTAGTGAAGAATTCACCAGCCTACTGCCAGAGGATTAAATGTGATCTGTCCCTAAGGTTTAAATTTTGTATTGCCCAAGTTCAAGTATGCGAGGACAGTACTGCTCAAAGAGCGTTTTCACCGCAGTCATGTCAGGAAGCTGTTGATAATAGGTGTTGAAATCAAGATCCCGCTTCATTGGCTGTTCAGTTCTATTTGAATGGATATAACGCTCAGTAACTTTCAAATGGTGTTCGTTAAGAAAGTAGTTTTTTAGCCGCCCTAGCGCCTCAATAACAAAAGTTTTAAATTGGGCGTAATCGCCAGTTATTGGTATTGGGGCTGCTAGCCTGTCTCCGGTTTTTTTATTGTAAGCTTCGATCGCGATGGACACGCAATTGGCAATTCTTTTGTATTCGTTAAAGTTCAGGTCGGTATAACGCTCCTTAATCGCTGTGTTATCAAGTTTTTTTATTGGAAGCTCTATGTCCAGTGAGGCGCATAACTTGGCCATGTCCTGGTCATAATTTTCAAAAAAAATAATTGTTTTAACTGCGAGGGTATCGCCTAAAAAGAAAAAGCTATCGTAGTCGACCAGAGCGCGTTTGGCTGCAGGGCCGTAAAGATAGTCGGCGAATGTCATCTTTTTGTATTGCTGGGTGTTAAAGTATAAAGAAACTACAACGTCGCAGGGGTTTCGTAAAAAGCTAAAAGTGAAAAAATCGCGCATTTCCCTCGGGTAGTGCTCTTCATAATCTGTTGCACTATAATGTTTTTGATTTTTGCCCCCGACTTCTACTCTAGGGTCATTATCGGGTTCGTAGAGCTGTCGATAGGTTTGCTCGAAAATGGAGCCCCCTGTTCTCGGGTAGTGTATAAATATAAAGCGGTTTTTTTCCGAGATCATGCTTATCCAGAGTGATAAAATGGGAGGAGCATGAGCATACTAAGAGTTGTTGTCAAAAGTGGTGTTTCCGCACCTTAGTTAGGCCGCGGCCTGGTCAACTGTTTTCACCTCGAAAACATCTCTGAATTTCACCCCGGCAATCACCTGTGCCAGATAATTGGCTCCGCGTAGGCACCGCCAGTTTTCCTGTGCACTGTCTGACGTCAATTACTTTGTCCGGTTTGGCGACAACTATGATGGCCGCTTTTGATTTACTTTTTTTTCGTTTGTTGATCTTTCTTTCTATAGCTATCTCCTTCCAATTTAATAATCGTCGCGTGGTGAACTAAGCGGTCAACCGCAGCCACCGACATCATGTTGTCGGGAAAGATTGCATCCCATTCACTAAATGGCTGATTTGCAGTAATGACCAGACTGCCGCTTTCGTATCGATGGACGATGACCTCAAACAAGACCTGGGTCTCTGCGTCGGTCTTTTTGACGTATCCAATATCGTCAACAATGATCACCTGATACTGTGTTCTGGTCTAATGGAACAGGCCACTTTAAAGTGGCCCAGTCTACACGTGAACATATGAAACAAGATGTGACTGCTTATATGCGGTATTACAACCAACAAAAGTTTCATTCGAGCAATCACGATATGTCACCCATAAAGTTTGAAAAAACTCAAATAAATGTGTCCTGTTTAGGTTGACCAGAACAGTGCTGCCTGTGACCCTCTTTCCTGTGGCTTCGTCCATGAGTTGAATGAGTTGAATGAGTTGAATGAGTTGAATGAGTTGAGTATTCGAATTTCAATGATTTGTCTTTAGAATCCAGACTCCGGCCGATAGGCCTATGCTGCACCATTCCGCCCGAGGAATACAAGCAGGGTACCTATCAGTTTACCAGCCTGATCCCTCTGTCCCCAGGCAACGTTGAAGTGCCCGCCAATCGCAAAGCGTGGGAGGCATTAAGAAATTTTGAAAAACTTTTCCTTGCGGCATTCAGTGATTCAGAACCTAGCGGTATGAAACTGCAGTTCGAGGAGGAGATTCCATGGGCAAAAGTCAAAACAATGTGACCATCAAAGACGCAATGCACTATACGCAGGATGATCAACATCTGCAGGTGGCGCAAAAAATTGTCGCAAAAAAACGCTTCAAAGAACCAATGTTTTCCCGGAACGCGCGCTCTACAGGCATGCTCGACACGTCTTTTATCTTCGCCATGAGACCACCACGTCAACCTTCGGATTGACACTACCGCCAATTACTTGTCGAGTAAAAATGTCGCGAAAGCTCGGCTCGCGCTTGAGAAGCAAGCGCGTCCAACCGATGACGTCGCATCGACAATTGTGAACACCACCATTGACGGCCGATTACTCGATAAAGGCGTTTAATGGTTCCTTTTCTCGAAGTAGAAAGGCTCATTATGATTCCTTAAGTCGCATAATGCCACCTGCGCGGGTATGATACAGCCTCGCCAGTAACGGTTCTTGTAATGTCTAGATCGATAAAGCTATCTGATGAACTAATTAACGCCGCCACGGCCACGGGGAAGGCGCTTCACAGATCTACACCCCGACAGATCGAATACTGGGCGCAAATCGGGAAGATCGCTGAGGAAAACCCGGAACTACCCCTTGGCTTTGTCAGGGATATTCTCGTCAGCCAAGAAGAGGCTTCAGCTGGCGATGTCACCGATTACGATTTTGGATGAAGGTCGTCCAAACGGGTAGCTTCAGACGCAAGGCGAAGAAACTACATGCAGCGGAGAAAACAGCCCTGAATAGAGCTGTCAGGAAATTAGTAGCCTCGCCTGAATCTGGGGCCTTAAAAAAGGGGGACCTGGCTAGCATCAGAGTGCTCAAATTCAAAGTGAAGGCCCAACAGTATTTACTGGCGTACAGTTATAAGCCGGAGTTGCTGACTTTGCTGGCTATTGGCGCGCATGAAAACTTCTATCGTGACATAACTAAACAATAAGTAACGATAAACGATCTTGGGGAAATGCGTTTAACAATTCCTATTCTCAAGTGACGATAAAGTCGCCAAAGACAACCCTACTAGAGCCACTTTGTTAAAATCTATCACTGCTGTCCCGTTAAGAACCAAAAACAAGGCCTGAAACCCACCAGATTTTTTACAATTTTTTTGCGAAAAAAATACCATAAAAATAGGGAGAATCAGGCCTTGAGTCATCAACATACTGTGTTTTCACAACTCCTTAAACTTCTGCCGAGACATGAATTCGAGAGCCTCGCAAAACAGCATCATAGCGGCCGTTAATTTCGTACAGCGACGCGATGGTCACAATTTGTCGCCATGGCAATGGGCCAACTATCAGGGCGTAATAGTTTGCGTAATATTGTTGAAAACCTGTCTGCCCAGACCCATCGACTTTATCGCCTGGGTAGTGCAAAGATGTCTCGATCTAATCTTGCCGGAACCAATGAAGACAAGCCTGCAGTATTGTACGAGGCACTTCGGGAGACTGATACAACGTTGCCCGTCGGTTGCGCCGGGTCACAATTTCAAGTTTGCTAATCCGTTGTACTCACTTGACGCCTCGACCATTGATCTCTGCTTGTCTGCGTTCCCATGGGCAAATTTCCGCACAACAAAAGGTGCTGTGAAGTTACATGTTCGCTTGAATCAAGCTGCCTATTTACCCGAGTTTGTCGCCATTACTGAAGGGAAAAAACACGACGTTAAGGTGGGCCGAACGTTGAACTTTCCCAAGGGTAGTATTGTCGTTATTGACAAGGCGTACAATGATTACAGTTGGCATAAGCAGTTGCCTGATAACGGAATATTCTTTGTCACGCGTTTCAAAAACAATGCTAACTTCCGGGTGGTTTATCGTCGATCATTGCCAAAAGAGAAAGGCTTAACGTGTGATCAAACCATTGAGTTTACCGGCATGATAACGGCTAAGAGTTGTCCCGATCAGGTCCGCCGGATTGGCTATCGAGATCCGATAACGGGAAAACATTACGTATTCCTGAGCAACAATTTCAAATTGTCAGCAAAGCCGATAGCAGATATTTATAAGTCGCGGTGGCAGGTAGAATTGTTCTTCCTATGGATAAAGCAAAACCTGAAGATCAAGTCATTTTTTGGCACGAGTAAGAATGCGGTGATGACTGAAATCTGGATCGCGATGTGTATCTATTTGTTGATTGCCTTCATCAAGTTCCAATCGAAATTGCAGAAATGCATGCAACAGATATTACGACTACTGCGGGTCAATTTGTTTGAAAGGCGTGATCTCATGGCCTTGTTGATTGGCGACCCTGTTAACAAGGGGTTGCCGAACATTTATCAAATAGCCCTGCTATGAAAGTTAACGGGGCAGCAGGGATCACAAGTGATTCATTGGCGAGGTTAGAGTTTGATACGCATCCTTTTTAAACAGGCGCTAGATGAGTAGTCCTTCAAGGAAGGACGTCGGATTACCTTGAATGAAGTCAGTGAAGCGACGGGAATATCGCGGCCCAGATTGACCAGGATTTTAAACGTACCGGGTTACAACACGGAAACGATCAGTGCTTTGTGTGATTATTTTGAGATTGAGCCTGGGGAGTTGCTTATGAAGGTCTGACTTTTGGGCGCGAATTGGGTACGGTTGGGGCACAAAGCGTCGCGAGAGGGAAGACCGGCTCTCGCCATTTCGCTTCGCGAATTGGCTGGCGCCCTTCATGTTTGCGCTTCGCGCAAGCCATGAAGTTGGTAGCTACCGGTGGACTTGACGATCCGACGCATCGGCCACCGACCCCAGCATTATGAATGCTAGGCCAGATATCGTTGCTTTAGGTGATCAACAAAAAAACGCTCGTTCAGGTCTTCACCCGTAGCGGATACAAGGAGGTCACTCACAGAGTAAAAACTTCCCTCGCCGTGCACATTCTCACGCAGCCAATTCAGTAGGTTACTAAATTCACCCCGACTGATGTCGTCTAGCAGACTTGGCATCGCCCGCTTGGCGGCTGCGAAAATCTGGGCTGCCATCATCGCTCCAAGGGTGTAAGTCGGGAAATACCCAAACAACCCAGCATTCCAGTGAACATCCTGCAGGCACCCATCCTTGTAATCACCTCGAGTATCACGCTGAAGGTACTCACTCATCTTACTATTCCAGAGCTCAGGAATGTCAGCAACTTGCGCATCACCTTCAATCAACGCCTTTTCAATTTCGTAGCGAAGGATCACGTGCAGCGGATAAGTCACCTCATCTGCATCGACTCGAATAAGGCCTCTTTCTACATGGGTATATAAACGATGCAGGTTGTCATCAGACCAACCGGCCTCGTTCTCGCTGACGTCAAAATTCTCACGAATTATCGGTGCTAAAAACTTCAAAAATTCCGGTGACCTTCCAGCCTGCATTTCCATCAACAGCGACTGGCTCTCGTGAACACCAGAACTGCGAGCGACACCAACCGGTTGCCCTTCCCACCCCTGGGGCCTGCCCTGCTCGTACATTGCATGGCCAGTTTCATGAATCACGCCCATCAGTGATTCCACAAAGTTTTCTGTCGTATATCGAGTAGTGATACGCACATCCTGCTGGACACCACCGCAAAACGGATGGTGGGAAACATCCAGCCGACCGTGGTCAAAATCAAAACCCAGGATTCCCATGACCTTGACACCCAGGTTTCGTTGTTTATCTATTGAGAAATTATTTCCCATCGTCAAAAGCGGCGTTCGTGACTGCTTTTTTACAACCTGATCGACCAAACCCGGCAGGAAGTCCTTAAGGCCAGTAAACAACTGGTCGACCTTCGCCGAACGCATCCCGGGTTCGTATGTCTCAAGCAGCGAATCGTAGAGGGATAAACCCGTTTTTTCGCTTCTTACAACGGCGCTTTGCCGTGCAAGGTTAACCACCTCTTCAAGTAACGGCTGCATGGTTTGCCAGTCATTGCCTGCCCTGCACTTTCGCCATGCTTGTTCGCTTTTGGACGACGCGAGCGAGGTGGCGTGAACCAGACCCGATGGCAAACAAGTCACACTGTCATATTCGCGCTTTATCTCGCGTATATTAGCCCCCTGCCAATCATTCAAATCAAGATTCGAGCAGGCGTCCAGCCACTCCCCTATTTTTTCACTGGACTGCATTTCATGAATTACGACCCCAAGGGTTGCCATCGCATTACCGCGCGCAGCACCACCGCCCTCGGGCATCATTGCCGCTTCATCCCATGAACTGATCGAGTAAACATGTTCCAGGTCACCTATTTTTCGAAAATGTTCGGTTAACTGTTCATAGGCATTTTTCATGCGCGCTTTCCCTGGCAAATTTATTTAAGTTTGTTTGAGGCTTCTCAGGTGGGCAATGACGCCAACGTCTCCACGCTACCGAGATGACTGACATCGTTGAATCCACGCACAATCATTTTTCCATCGACGATCACGACGCTGGAAATAGAGCCATTATCACACCCATTGAAGGCAAATGGCGTAGATCCTGTCGCCTCAGCGATGATATGCCCAATGACACCTCCATGCAGAACGGCGGCGACCAATTGATTCGGATGGGCCTGCGCAATTCGACGAAGGCTGCCACCGACTCTCTCTTGCAAAGCCTCCCTTGATTCAGCGCCTGGAATGACATCCCAACGCTCCTCTTCATGCATCTTTATATAAAGCGGGTGATTTTCATGAGCCATGATACGAAACTTACCGCCTTCCCAATCCCCAAGATGAACTTCTCGTAAATCCGGCTCTACCCTATGCTGTATTTCAAGATGGGCACACAGGGGTGCGGCGGTTTCTACCGTTCTCTGCAGACTGGTGACGTAAACCGCATTGATCGGAAAATGCTTCAGGCGTTCACCAACAGCGACGGCCTGCTGCCGACCTTGGGGTGCCAACTCAGGATCACCCTGTCCGTTGACCAGCGGGAAAGGATTATCAGTCGTGGCCGCTCGCGACTCTCCATGGCGCACCAGGATAATTTCGGTAGCACCCTTCGGCACTTCAAATTTGTGTTGTCGATATTCTTTCACAAAAAACTCTCATTTAGCGGTCGAAGGACAGAAGTGTACCTAAGGAAGCGCTGACCAAAAGGTTTTTTTTCAGGGTAAAAAGCGCACCCGCACGGCCCTGCCACGAATATCTGCTTAGCGTACTTGTGCAACCCAAGCCTCCAAAAAAAGACGTTAACCAGAGATTCCTGAAATTGCTATGATCAGCGAAGAATTCAATGAACAAGCGAGAACCGACATGAGTTGGGAAAAAGAAATCTCCGAATTAAATTTACGCAACAGCCTGGCAGAAAAGATGGGTGGGGACGAAAAAGTCGCCCGGCAACACGAGTTCGGGAAACTAACCATTAGGGAACGAGTTCACAAAATAGTAGACCAGGATAGCTTTCACGAGATAGGCAAGCTGGCCGGTGTAGGAGAATACGATGAGAACGGGAACCTTAAGACTTTCACGCCCTCGAACTACATTTTTGGTACCGCTGAAATAGACGGCAAACCGGTTATTGTGTCAGGTGATGATTTCACTGTCCGTGGCGGTTCGGCAGACGCCTCTATAGCCGGCAAGAGACTACAAGCTGAGGGCCTGGCAGTTGAGCTTAGGCTGCCACATATACGTCTGGTTGATGGCATGGGCGGCGGCGGCTCGGTGAAAACCATAGAAACAGCTGGCCGAACCTATATCCCTAGGGTGGCAGGCTGGGAAGTTATCGTCGGACATTTAGGTATTGCTCCTTCAGTCTCTTTGGCCCTTGGCAGCGTCGCGGGTATCGGCGCAGCAAGAGTGTCTTCGTCCCATTATTCTGTCATCGTCAAAGACACTGCTCAAATGATGATCGCTGGTCCAGCGCTCGTTGACTGGGCAAGTCTGGGCGACGTCACTAAAGAAGAGCTTGGTTCAAGTAAAATCCATACTCGAAACGGTGCCATCGACGACGAAGCGAAGTCAGAAAAAGAAGCCTTCGCCATGGCGAAGCAATTTTTATCTTACCTACCCGAGAACGTTGACCACATTCCCTCGCGAGTACACAACCACGATCCGATTGATCGAAAAGAGGCTTTCCTGCTGGACGTGGTTCCCAAAAACCCAAGAAAAGTCTACAAAATGCGTCCAGTCATTGGTGCCGTCGTAGATGCCGGCTCGTTTTTTGAGATCGGCAGAAAATGGGGGAAATCGATCATTACAGGACTCGCCCGGCTCGACGGAGTGCCTGTGGCAGTATTCGCCGAGGACCCGATGATTTACGGCGGCGCCTGGACAGCAGATGCCTGCCGAAAACTCATCAGACACTGTGATCTTGCATCAACTTTTCATCTGCCGCTGGTACACCTTGTTGATTGTCCCGGTTTTCTTATTGGTAAACAGTCAGAGGAGCACTCGACGATCAGGTTTGGGTCGCAGGCCCTCGCGGCCCTCGGGCAAACGACGGTACCCTTTTGCAGCGTCGTCATCAGAAAAGCTTTTGGGGTCGCCGGCGCCGCTAATAGCAAGCCTGGCAGCCACCACTTTCGTTTTTCATGGCCATCCGGGGATTGGGGCTCACTGCCTATCGAGGGAGGAATTGAGGTTGCATACAAGGCAGAACTTGCAGAAGCGGACGACTTTGATAGCCACCTAACCGCCATAAAAGAACGACTTAACAAGCTTCGCTCGCCTTTTAGATCGGCAGAGTTCTTTGAAATTGAAGAAATTATCGACCCGCGAGACACCAGGGAAAACCTGTGCCGCTGGGCAAACCTGGCCTACCGGGCGCTAAAGCCGGGAAGCTCACAATTTACTTACCGGCCCTAGCTTTACCATTCCCTATGTTAAACTGATGTTTTGAAAAAACAGCAAGATGAACAAGATGAGCAAGATCAGCAAGATGCACCGAACCGTCAGTGTCCTGGCGATATTCTTGGCCAGTCCAGCGGTATTAGCGAATGAGTTTGTTTGTAAAGCCAATAGCGAAGTCAGGATGATTTCTGTCGAATACGAACACAAGGGCTGGCAGCTTCCCTGTCGCGTTAAATATGAAAAACCAGCGCAAGGCCTAACAGAATACCCCTGGACGGCGCAGGCCGTACCAGATTACTGCGAAGACAAGGCAAGATTTTTGGCAAGCAAATTAGAAAAACTAGGTTGGACCTGTGAAGAGCAACCACCCGAGAGTGAAGAGCCCTAGAGCCTTCCTTTACCGAGTTCCAGTTTTCCCTTTGCGATGTTGAGCCGCAACAAGTCGCTTGCACCCTCAACGAATCGCAAGGATCTAACTTCTCTATAGAGTTTTTCCAGCGGATGGCCGGTTACCAGCGCCTGCCCCCCGAATAACTGGACACCCTGATCGACGACCCGTCCCGCCGTTTCTGTCGTAAAGACTTTCGTGATCGCTGTTTCATTGACGGAATTATCACCACTGTCGACAATCCTTGCGGTTCGATACAAGGCGCTACGGGCGACAAACGTCTCAATTCTCATATCTGAAAACCTTAAGCGCACGCCCTCTTTGTCGCCAAGCGGAACCCCTGAACGGTGTGGCGACTTTATGTGTTTTTCGATGTAATCGAGAACGAACATACACATCCCCACGGCTTGCGCAGAGACCATCAGACGCACGTTGCCAATATTCGCCAGCGCCCTTGGCATACCTTCACCCAGCTCACCAATGACGTTAGTGATAGGCACCGAGACATTGTCAAAAGTCATCCCGACATGACTGCTACCATCAAGAGAAGAAAACACCCGGTCGATCGCGACACCCTCTGCCTGTCGGTCGATTACTACCATTGCCGTGCCTGCTTTACCGCCATCGGCCTGCTCAACATTGACCAGCGCCGAGATGAAATCAGCTGAACCACCACCCGTAATATAGGATTTCTGCCCATTAATGACGAGCTTGTCTCCGGCCATTACACCCCAAGTAGCTCGGGCTGCACTGTCCGGTTCGGTAAACGCAAATGCGCCTCTTTTCTCACCCTTCAGGACGGGCTCAAGGTACTTTGATTTAAGCTCGCCCTGAACAGCGTGAAGGACACCCGGGCCCGGCCCAAATATGTAACGTGTCAACGGCAGATTAGTACGGCTAAACAACTCACGTAAAACAGTCAGCTCAAGGGTCGAGGCCGGAGCACCGCCAAACTCTTTCGGTTGCGTCTTAAAGAAAAACCCAGCGTCCCTGGAGGCCTCCTTCACAAGCTTAACGGCGTCATCACTCACTTCAGCAACCGATTTGTTACTGAGAGGTCTGATCACTTTATCGATAAATTCCTCTGCCTGTCGCTTTACTGCAACCACAGCCTCTGGCAAGTTATCAGGCATCTGTTTTTCCTATTTATGTCGACGTGCAATGAAATCAGTTTACCTGCAAGCTCGCAAGCCATGCCGCACTACATCGCTGGCGACATATTGCCATCTATATTGATCGCCGCCCCCGACACAAAGCCACAGTCATCGGAACAAAGTAGACAGGCCAGGTTCGCGCACTCTTCCGCCTCGCCATACCTGCCGATTGGAACTGACTTTTTGCCCGCCCGTGCAACAAATTCATCGAAAGATTCTTCGCGCGGCTTACTGTCATATCCTCGCTGAATCTGGTCTGACTTGATCAACCCGATGTTGAATCCATTTACAAGAATGTTGTGCGGTGCACCTTCCCCTGCCAGAACTTTGGTTAACGCCATGCCAGCTGCGCGGGTAACTGAAGTCGGCGCACTGCCTTTCGCCGGCGTTTTCGCGAGTGTATTAAGCATGTTGATAATTCGTCCCCAGCGGCGCTCTTTCATCCCAGGAAACACTAGCCTAGACATGCGGACCGCGGCCATTAACTTAAGGTCAAAATCATATTGCCACTCTTCATCTGTAATCGACTCAAACTCACCGGCCTTTGCATGCCCTGCGTTGTTGATGAGTATGTCCACCTTTCCAAATGTTTCGATACACGCATCAAACACCGACTTCAGCTGGTCAGCCTGACTGACATCACAAGGAAGCCCTAATGAATCCGAGCCCGTCTCAAGCTTAATCCGTTCAGCAGCTTCCGACACCTCCCGTCCGTTGCGGGCAACGATGCAAACCTGCGCGCCGCTTGCAGCAAACTTGTGCGCCATTGCGTACCCTAGGCCTTTGCTGCCTCCAGTCACCAGGGCAACCCGCCCATCCATTCTTAGTTCCATCGGTTTCCTCCGGTAGGCAATTGATCCAGGGCCAGTCCGGCGCCGGTTAATGCAGTGCATATTAACGCGATAAAAGTCTCGTACTACTACAGAACGTTGCGAGACACGGTTATTATCCTAGCCGTCATTGCCCTTTTCATCTTCGCCCTCTTCACCCATCGCCCTCTTCACCCATCGTCCGATGCAGGATTTTTAACTCAAATAAATCGTCGCAAGCCCCTTCGGGGAACACTAACGAGTCTAGCGGCAGGTTTACTCAAGGTGATTGATCAGGTACTTTCTTTCTAATTTCAGAGGGTTTTAATATGAAACTAACTTACCTATTATTATCGGAGTTGGCCGGTGATCGTTGAATTTCACTTTGATTTTGGCAGTCCAAATGCCTACCTGAGCCATCGTGCCATACCCGCAATAGAAACACGCACGGGGGTGAAATTCACCTATGTACCCGTCCTGATCGGTGGTGTATTTAAAGCCACGGGCAACGCTTCACCCGCAGTGACTTTGCAGGGTATTAAGAACAAAGGCGAATACCAACAGGTTGAGATGGAGCGCTTCTTAAAAAAGCACAAGATCGCCGATTACAACAGCAATCCTTTTTTCCCGGTGAATACCCTGCAGATCATGCGTGGCGCTATCTTCGCTCAGACCCAGGACTACTATGAACGGTATATCCATGAAATCTATCAGCACATGTGGTGCGAACCGAAGAAAATGGACGAACCAGAAGTTATTCGCAACGCATTCGAGGCATCTGGCCTTCCCAGCGCCGACATCTTCGAAGGTATGCAGGACACTACTGTTAAACAAACGCTTATAGACAACACCACTCGCTCCGTTGAAATGGGGTCATTTGGTTCCCCCACTTTCTTTGTCGACAATGAGATATTCTTCGGCAAGGATAAACTGACCGATGTGGAAGACGAGATCATCAACAATAATAAGAAGAGATAGATATGAAGACAGGAATAGGGATCGGAAGCGCTTATTACAATGGTGAAGACTGGGATGAACTGGTGGACTACACCGTAGAGGCAGACAAAATCGGCGTTGATTTTGTCTGGTCCGCTGAAGCCTGGGGAATGGATGCGATCGTACCACTGGCCTACTTAGCCGCGGTTACAAAAAACATCACAATGGGTACGGGGATTATGCAGATAAGCTCCAGGGTTCCCTCGATGATTGCAATGACCAGCCAGAGTCTGGCTACTGTGTCCAATAACCGGTTCGTCCTTGGACTTGGTGTCAGCGGCCCTCAGGTTGTCGAGGGTCTTCATGGTGCAGCTTTCGCCAACCCACTTGGAAGATTGAGAGAATGCGTAGAGATCGTTAAAAAGGGTTTGAGTGGCGAACGACTGGAGTACGAGGGTAAGCATTACCTGTTACCTCGCCCTGGCGGTGAGGGTAAACCCATCAAACTTTCGCAACCCCCAAGGAAGGACCTGCCTATTTATCTTGCCACACTTGGGCCCAAGTCCATGGAAATGACCGGTGAGTTAGCCGACGGTTGGCTGGGCACTTCTTTTATTCCAGAACATGCAGATGTATTCCTAGAACCGCTGAAGCGGGGACTTAAAAAGTCAGGCCGAACACTGGCAGATATCGATATCCAGGTTGGCGGCAGCCTTGAGGTGGGTGACGATGTCGAACGAATGATTGAGGCCAGGAAACCCGCAATGGCCTTTACGCTTGGAGGAATGGGGTCGGCAAAAACCAATTTCTACAACGATGCTTTTAAGCGGGCCGGCTACGTTGATGAGGCCGTTGAGATTCAGAGCCTGTGGATAAACGGCAAGAAGGATGAAGCCATTCGCCGGGTGCCCGATGATATGATCCTAAAGACTAACCTGATTGGCACAGAGGAAATGATCAGGGAAAGGTTAAAGGCTTATCGTGACGCGGGCGTCTCGACGCTGCGGGTCAGCACTAGCGGAAAAAACTGGAAGGAGCGGACAGAGTCGTTAGCACAGGCGATAGACCTGATCCAAAGGGAGGCCGACCAGTGAACCAGTGGCAGGTAGGTAAGGTAAAGATCACCCGAGTCATCGAAATGGAGATCGCGGGCGGCACGAAGTTCATCCTTCCCCAGGCGACAAGGGATAAGGTCAAGGAGATCAACTGGCTCGCACCACATTTTGCCGATAAAGAAGGCAACCTGATCATGAGTGTTCATGCACTGGTGGTGGAAACGCCAACACGAAAGATGATCGTTGACACCTGCATCGGCAATGACAAACAACGCAGCGTTCCCAACTGGACCAATCTGCAATTGCCATTTCTGGAAGACCTGAGCAAGGCCGGTTACGAAACACACGAAATAGATACAGTGATGTGCACTCACCTGCACGTCGATCATGTGGGCTGGAATACCATGCTGGTAGATGGGAAATGGATACCGACTTTTCCAAACGCCCGCTACCTGATGGGTAGAACAGAGTATGAATACTGGGATAAGGCTGAGGCAGACAAGCCTGAATCAGACAAGGCACCTGACGAGTTAAATCAGGGGGTCATGGGAGACTCTGTCAGGCCTGTGTTTGACGCCGGCCTGGTTGACCTTGTGGAGATGAATCACAGCGTCTGTGATGAAGTGTTTTTGGAACCCACCACCGGACACACACCCGGTCATGTCAGTATTCATATACAGTCTGAAGGTGCGGAAGCATTAATTACTGGCGACTGCATCCACCACCCTTGCCAGATTGAACACTTGGACTGGGCCAGTTCCGCAGACTTTGACCAGACCGCATCCACCGCAACACGCGTTGAATTAATGGAAAAATATGTCGACAGCGATATTCTGATTATCGGCACTCACTTCGCGACACCAACTGCCGGACATCTTAAAAGGAAGGCCGACGGTGGTGCAGGGTACTGGCTGGACACAGATTTATAACGACAGGTTTATAACGACAGGTTTACAAATACATTGCTCTCATGGCTGCCTACCCTGCACGACCGCTACCAGGACCACGTATCAAGCGGGGTTCGGCCCTATTGTGATTACCGAAGCTCGTGAGAAGTTACATTTCCTTAGCGACTCTTTTACCAATAAGACTTGGCATTCCCAGACTAGCGCCCAGGCGGCTTCACGATAGAAGAATGACTAATGCACCCCACATGACGTCAGCGTTGGCGCCTTAATTTTTCATAGGGACCTTTTACCAGCCCGGTCACCGGGGACCATCAAGACTCCCCGGGTCAAATTTCTGCCCACCGACCGGCGCGAACAAAGGTCATCGTGTATGATGCGACGTATCTCTTTTACGGACATGTCATGAGACTTATTCACGAAACATTGCAGTACCCATTCTCCACCTCACCAGAGTTCGGGACGACCATGGAGGTGGCCCCTGGGGTCTATTGGCTCCGCATGCCTTTACCAATGTCACTCAACCACATCAATCTTTACCTGATTGAAGGCAATAAAGGATGGACGATCGTTGATACGGGCATTCGCGGTAATGAAACCAGGGACCATTGGCATACTATTTTTAAAAACTGTCTGGGGGGAAAGCCCGTCAACCAGGTGATCTGCACGCACATGCATCCTGATCACACGGGCCAGGCTGGATTTCTAACCGACCTATGGCACGCGCCGCTCCTGATGAGCTACGGTGAGTATTATCAAACCCGCGTGATGAATACGATGATGCGAGATGGCGGTAACTGGCAGATGAGCGAGTATTTCCAGCGAAATGGTCTAAGCGAAGGTTTTTTGACCGAGATGGCTGAAATGCGCAGCAGCTTCACACCAGAACCGGAAGACCTACCCCTACCCAATGCCTACATACGATTAAGCGATGGCGAACACATTGTGATAGGCGACAATGCTTGGAAGGTGCTCGTTGGCAGTGGCCATTCCCCTGAACATGTCTGTCTGTACTCTGAAGCGCTGAACGTGGTGATTTCAGGCGACCAGATCCTACCCGTGATCACCTCTAATGTTAGCGTCTCCCCAACTGAACCCTTTGGTAATCCAATGATCAACTGGCTGGAGTCACACGAACGATTTAAAACATTGCTTCCCGATGAAGTACTTGTACTACCGGCTCACAATGAGCCCTTCTATGGCGTCCAGGCCAGACTCCAGGAACTGATTGACCATCACGAGGATCGGATGCTGCTGCTTGAAGAGCATTGTGTAGAACCTCAAATCGCCGTAGATCTGTTACCGCACCTGTTTAAGCGCAAACTGGAAGGCGCTTCTATGTTTATGGGACTGGGAGAATGCATTGCCCATCTGCACTGTCTGATGACACGCAAGCGAATCGAGAGAACGCTCAAGGGCGATGTCTACTATTACCGTTCGATTGATCCAACACTGGCTGAACGCGCGACGCCCGGACGCCACGAGGAACCTGAAGACCAGCCCGTCCTGACCTAGCTCGTCGTAGTCCCGCTAGTGGTAGCCCGGTGATCCTATAATTACTACTAAGTAGTGTTGGTGGTAAATAGTGTTGGTACGGCATGGTGCAGCGATCAAACTGTATAGCTATCAACGAAAAAACACTTGTCGATAGACCTGCGTGTAGGTTTGCCATACCGGCCCTTTGGCCAGCCTATCGGCAACATCGCAATGCTGGGAGTCTTGTGAGGGTCGAGACCTATCAGGGTATCAATTTCTTCACCATGGGCGCGGTGCGCGGTCGTTAAAGACGCGCCTAATCCAACTGCCCGGCAGGCCAACAGGATGTTTTGAATAGCCGGAAACAACGCCTGTGATTGCGGCTGGTCGCGACGGGTCCACCCTGCGATGAACAACAGCACGGGCGTTTCATGCAGGTGTTCCGCAAGGTAAATCGCGGCCTTCATATTCCGCTTTTTAGCTTCTGGATAATCAGGAGATCTAGCAGCCTCTTTTGCAGGAACAATATATTCGCGAAACGTTGATCGATACAGGTTAGCGATTCTTGCTCGCTTTTCTTTGTCTGTTACAGCCACAAAAAACCAGGGCTGGCGATTCCCCCCGCTTGGTGCATAAGTACCGGCTTCGCAGACTTTCTTCACTAATTCAATAGGAACCGGGTCCGGCTTCAGCCGCCGGATAGCCCTGGTTGTGCGGAGTCCTTCCAGTAGCGGTACGTCTTCCCCAATTGTCGAAACATCCACTTCACTAACGACATCTTCACTCGCCACGTCTTTACTCAAGATACGATCTCCTGATAAGCGCCGCCACTAAAGCGCACGTGGCCTTTCTCTATCAACCGGTCAAGGTGCATTCCCATACTGCGCCGTTCGATCTCATCAATCAGGAACCCAGTCTGGCCAGGTCTGTAGACAAACCGGTGATCAATGATTTCAGCCATTGATCTGGGCTCCTTGATGAACTCAAGCAACCGAGACTCCCTGTCCTGGATCATCGACTCGAACTGATCGAGCATCGCAAGGAAAGTATCGCGACCTTCAATCAATCCCTTGTGATGAAATGTCAACCACCAGCCGGCATCGACGTGCTTTAAGCGATCGATACTTTCTTCAAAATGATTGAGGTCAGACCAGGCATCTCCATAATAGGGCCCAAACCCCGTCAGCTCTATGTCACCCAGATACACCAGTTTGTTTGCCAGATCTTCGCCCCACTCAATAAGAAAGCAACAATGACCGCGGGTATGTCCCGGCGTATGCAACACCTTAACGGTGACATCACCCAAATCAAAAACATGTCCCTCGTCGAACGGTTGTACTTCGCCCCCTTTAGGGTAGTAAAAAGACGTTTCGATCTCCTGCCTGAATTCATCGTATTCAGGGCCAGAAGGTGTCCCATAAATTTTCATCAGGCCTTCAATACTTTCCAGTCCTAACGCGTCCATGCTGTGAGCATGCCAGGGCACCCCATGGAACAAATGTGTACCAGCGATGTGATCTTCGTGGACATGACTATGGATTACCATGTCAATGCTCGGTAGTACGTCTTTTCGGGCCACAACCCCAAGAGACGGATCAATGATCGCCGCCTGCCGGCTTCCAGTTACGATTAAAGAATTCCCATACGGGTATTTACCATTCTCGTAGCCGAACAGAATACTGACAGGACCAACCTGCTGAGTCTTAAGGTCTGCTGGATCAATTTTTTCAGGACGCAAAAAAACCTCTACTATTTATTAACTGACGGCAGTGTGCCTAAGTCTAATGACCGGCCCATTCTTACACAAAGAACACTTACACTAAAAATACTTGCACAAAGAATACTTACACAAGGAAGGTTGGAAGTAAGGCCGGTTGACTCTGTAGACTAGCGCCATCTATGAACGACCTGCTCACAAAGAACCTTAATAAAACAATCACTACGGGTTCATTAGCCTTAACGCGGCTACCTTTATGCCCCGACATCGCTCTGTACCTGATTTCTGAAGACTATCCAAAAGGCAGACTACCCGACGAAGAAATGCTCGCCATCATGGATAAGCCTGCTTACTGGGCGTTTTGTTGGGCCAGTGGCCAAGCCCTGGCTGCGCATCTTGTTGCCCATCCAGAGGTCTGTAGAAACAAAACGGTCCTGGATCTTGGCGCAGGCTCCGGCGTCGTCGCGATCGCGGCGGCAATCTCCGGCGCTACTTCGGTTATCGCTTGCGACTTGGATAAACATGCATTGGATGCCTGTATCGTCAACAGTAAAGCGAATCAGGTCGAACTCGACACCCTTGAGGACCTTGAACTGTGCGTCGATAAAGTCGATCTGCTGATTGCAGCTGATGTACTTTATGATCGAGAGAACATTCCTTGGCTGGAACGATTAGGGCGTTACGCCGATGAAGTCCTTATCGCCGACTCGCGCATTCGCGACGACAGCGTCTTCAATGGGTTCGAAAAGATTGGCGATATCAGCACAACCACCATTCCCGATCTTGACGAACTGAAAGAGTTTGGCGATGTGACCATCTACTACAGGAAGTACCGCTAGATCATCTGTTCCCTAAACCTAAACGTAAACCTAAACCTAAACCTAAACGCTAAGGTCAATCGGGCGGGACACCACCAAAGTCATGGGTCCCGCCTGAAAATACAGTTTATGATTTCAGATTTTTGATAAGGGGCTTGTTAGCTTCGGCGATATTGGCTGGATGATCTGCATCTGTGAAATCCACAATTTCGTCCCACGCGTCGTTGACGTCTTCTGCGTTGAATCCCTGACTGACGCTGAAAGAGTGTCCTTTGCTTCTTTCCCAACGGACCTTGCCTATAAATCCGGCGCCGACTTCATATAGCCCGCCAGTCTCCTGGCTGTTTTCGTCGCAGAGCTTTACGACCAGCGGCATAATAAATTCAGGCTTGAGCGCGTCCACTAATTGCTGAGGCATGACTGTTTCCGTCAGGCGCGAACCAGCAATCGGTGCGATGGTATTGACCATGATATTCTTGGACCGGCCTTCCAGCGCCAGCGTCTGCGACATTCCGTGCAGGCCAAGTTTCGCCATCGCGTAGTTGGTTTGCCCAAAGTTTCCGTAAATACCGGCGGCTGATGCGGTAAAGATCATCCGTCCGTAATTCTGATCACGCATGTAAGGCCAGGCTGCGTGGCTAACCTTAAAGGCGCCGCGGACATGAACGTCATAGATCAGGTCCCAGTCCTGCTCTTCCATTTTGTGGAAGGTCTTGTCTCTAAGAATACCCGCATTGTTAATCACTACGTCAATCTTTCCGAAAGAATCCATCGCGGTCTGGACGATCTTGTCGCCATCGGTGACCGAGTCATAGTTAGCGACAGCTTCGCCGCCACCCGCTTTGATTTCGTCCACGACGACGTCTGCCGCGGCCTTATCAGCGCCATCACCAAAAGCCGAACCACCAAGATCATTGACGACAACTTTAGCGCCTCGCTTACCCATTTCAAGTGCGTAGGTTCGGCCAAGGCCATTACCGGCTCCGGTAATTACGACCACTCGGTCATCAAATCTGACATCTGTCATCTAGCTATCCTCTCTTTTATTAAAACTGGTTTATTAAAGCTGGTTTAAATATGTTTTCTGCTAAAAAGACTCTTATTATCCTGACATTAGCCCTCGGGGTATAGCCTGCAAAGTCTTCCCACATGATAGTCTACAACCACCCACATTGCCGGAGTGACTATGCTTTCTAACAGATCTGCTGCACTGGCCGTTGCGGTTTCTTTTACCGTAGGGTTGGTCGCAAGCCTTGCGCTGCGCCCCAACGGCCACAGCGAAGTCTCTATCGCCCAGATCGGTGAGGCCACCCCCACCCGGCTTCACTGGCGTGTGCCCACCACTTCATCCAGCAACCTGCCGGTGCTTGGCGATAACACCAAATATATCAGCGCAACTGCCGCGCAGATAAGCGACGGCGCAGTGCAACTTGAGATGTTCGAACCCGGTGAACTGGTCCCCGCGCTCGGTGTCTCGGATGCCGTTCGGGACGGCAAAGTTCCAGCAGGTTACAACTGGCTTGGCTACGACCAGGGGAAAATTCCCGCAAGCGCACTGATCGCGGCCGTACCGTTCGGTATGGAACCCTGGGAATTCAGCGCCTGGTGGTTCGATGCAGGGGGCCGTGAACTGGGCGAGGAGTTGTATAAACCTCACAACATCCATCCAATATATTGTGGCATGACAGGCCCTGAAACCGCCGGTTGGTTTCGCGACCCTATTACAGAACTGTCCGATGTTGAGGGCCTGAAGATCCGCTTCGCTGGTCTTGGCGGTAAAGTCATCGAAAGGCTTGGCGCTTCTGTCACCATGTTGCCATCCGGAGAGATCTTTCAGGCGCTTGAAAAAGGAGCCATTGACGCATCTGAATATGCGCTGCCAATTGTTGACGAGTCGCTCGGATTCAATCGAGTTGCAAAATATAATTACTATCCTGGCTGGCATCAGCCATTTACCGCGACGCACCTGATCGTCAACCTGAATGTCTGGAATTCGCTCGCAACGGTCGACAAGCACCTGCTCACGACGACCTGCACAGCAGCCGTGACCCGCAACCTTGCTCGCGCTGAAGCACTTCAGGGTAAAGTCATTGCCGGGTTTCCCGCCATCGGCGTCACGGCAGAACGTCTACCGGAACCGCTTTTAAGGGAACTCAACCGGGTATCTGATGATGTCCTGGAAGAAGAAGCAGATAAAAACGAGTCTTTTGCAAAAATTCTTGCTTCCCAACGGGCGTTTGAAGAAGAGTATCAGCACTGGAAGCGCCTGGCCTACCTGCCAAGGGACTTTTAGAAGATGGAGCTGCCATCAACTGCCATTTCACGCCGAATCGACCCACTCATCACCTGGGTTGGCGAATCAACATCCTGGATATGGCTAGTGTTGCTGTTCACCATCGTATTCAATGTGGTGCTGAGATACGTCTTCGGGCAAGGCAGAATTGAACTGGAGGAAATACAATGGCACCTATACAGCACCGGCTTTTTACTCGGGATAGGATACACCTTCCAGGTCGATCGCCATGTAAGAGTTGACGTCGTTCACGAGCGGCTCAGTCCCAGAACCCAGGGCTGGCTCGAACTCTACGGCATCCTGCTTTGTGTATTGCCCTTCACCGCGTTAATACTGATTTTCTCAGCGCCCTTTGTCGCCACCAGCTATGCTCTGTCAGAGGTGTCTGTTTCGCCAGGAGGGCTGCCATTTCGCTGGGTGATCAAGAGCCTGCTGTTTATTGGTTTTTTTCTGCTATTCCTCGCAATCGTTTCAAGATTCAGCAGGGTTTGGTCATTCCTGTTCTTCAGCCAAGCGGGAGACCAACATGAGTCCCAATGAAATCCTTGCTCTCCTCATGTTTTTCAGCTTCATCGCTTCGGTTTTTACAGGCTATCCGATTGCCTGGCTCCTGGGCGGCCTTTCAATTTTTTTTACCGCCCTCGCGATAATTCTGGAGGTCGATTTTCACGTGCCAGTTGGTGTCGATTGGCTTTATACGTCGCTAACGATTGATCGAATCTGGAACGTGATGGAAAACTGGGTGATGGTCGCATTACCCATGTTTATTTTTATGGGGCTTTTGTTAGACAGATCCGGCATAGCCGGTCGCCTTATGACCAGCTTTGCGAAATTACTCGGACCAGTTCGCGGCGGACTGGCCATCACCGTCACCCTGATTGGACTTCTCCTAGCGGCAACAACCGGCATCATTGGCGCCTCTGTTGTTCTGCTGGCTCTTCTTGGGCTACCGGTGATGATGAAAGAAGGTTACGACACAAGTCTCGCCGCCGGCACGGTTTGCGCAGTCGGTACGTTGGGTATCTTGATACCGCCAAGTATCATGCTGGTTCTGATGGCTGACCGAATGGCGATGAGCGTTGGCGATCTATTTCTCGGCGCCGTTTTTCCTGGCGCCCTGCTTGGCGGGTTGTACATTACCTATATCCTTATCTACGGCTTCCTGAAACCTGAACATGCCCCCGCGACGAAACGAGAACCTATTGACCTAAAACTCGTCTGGGAGTTGTTTATGGCTATTGTGCCAGCCGCTTTCCTGATCCTGGCGGTACTCGGCAGCATTTTCTTCGGCTTGGCCACACCAACAGAAGCTGCCGGCGTCGGCGCGGCGGGGGCGCTACTGTTGGCAGTGCTAAACCGGGCGCTGAACATTGCCATGCTCCGAGAGGTCTTAGTTGAGACCACCCGCACCACCGCGTTCATCTTCGCAGTATTGCTGGGTGCAACGGCTTACTCGCTGGTGCTTCGCGGACTTGGTGGTGACGAACTCATAGAACGAGCACTACTAGGACTCCCCTTCGGCCCCTCTGGCATCGTCATCTGTATTTTGTTTGCCACGTTTTTACTCGGGTTTTTTCTGGACTGGATCGAACTGACGCTGATTATCCTTCCTCTGGTTTCACCCGTTGTGTTCAATCTAGGATTTGACCCCGTCTGGTTCACCATCCTGTTTGCCGTTTGCCTTCAAACAAGTTTCCTGACGCCGCCCGTTGGGTTCGCTATTTTTTACCTGAAAGGTGTCGCACCGGAAGGTGTGGATGTCGCCACTATTTACAAAGGGGTGCTCCCTTACGTTATTTTGCAATTGATAGGGTTAACGATCATCTTTAACTGGCAGGCCGTTGTTACCTGGCTACCTGCACAGGCCTATGGAAACTAAATTCCGGGAAACATGATAATGAAAAGAGAAAAACTCCTGATTGAAGAAGAAGAACTGGTCGCTATCCTTGACGACCCCAACCTTCGCCTTTTTGACGCTACCGTGGTGCTTGACCCTGCCGCCGCAGAGAGCGGCTATGATCGATATCTCGCTGGGCATATCCCGGGGAGTGTTTTTCTGGACCACGGGGCTATTTCCGACCCCGACTCAAGCGTCATGTACACGATTCCACAGGAAAAAAACCTTGGGGAGGCCATTGGTGGCCTTGGCATCAGCAGGGATACACCTGTGGTGGTTTACTCGACCGATATGATGGCATGGGCGACACGTATCTGGTGGGTCCTGCAATACGCGGGGCATCGAAATGTCAGGGTTTTAAACGGGGGACTGCAGTCCTGGAAAGGCAGTCTTGAAACCGCTGAGAATATATACACCGCCACGACGTTCGATACAGACCTTTCCCCGCAGATGTTCGCCAGCAAGGAAGAGGTCATCTCTTCAATCACCGACGGTAGCGCTTGCGTGGTCAATACGCTTACACCCGAAATGTACCGAGGTGAAGAGGATGTTTTCTACGCGGGCCACATCAGCGGATCTGTGAATCACCCGTACTTTGAGTTTATGGACGGGACTTATCTTCGACACGATGCTAGCTTGGCTAAAATCCTTTCAGAGAAGGAAGCAGGGGAACGCATGATCACATACTGCGGTGGTGGCATCGCGGCAACCCTAAATGCCTGCGTAGTAAAAATGTTGGGGAATGATGATGTTGCTGTGTACGACGGTTCAATGGCTGAATGGTTACAAGAAGACTTTCCTGTCACGAAAGGGTCCAGTAAAGGATCGCTAAACTAACCTCCCTACTTACAACGGCTGCGGACTCGCAGCGACGCTTAATGCCTGCGTCTCAAAACTGGTCGGTGCGGATGACGGAGCAGTCTACGACGGTTCGCGCAAGGATCCGAACCGGCGCCCAACAATTCTGTGACCGGAGAAAACTGTCAAACTTTTTATGGGTCGAGTCTCTTTCTGTGACAACGACCGACCATTCGTTATCCTAGTCACTGCGTTATCCTAGTCACTGATTGGCCTGCTTGCTTCATCTACTTTGTAAGCTCTTGCCAGCTTGGCAAAATATGTTGGCGCCATCGTCGCCTTGCTGTGAAACACCGCCGCCTAATGGCTAACAGTTTTTATCCTCCCCAACAATATCTTCTGTCGCAACATTTACTGTATACCGAGAAGTATTATCGACAGCTATTGGGCTCAATTTTTCCGTCTTTTTACCCCTCTCTTTCGTTGACATTTTTTTTTTGCTCTTTCGTTGACCCAGCGTGTTAAATGATGAAAATGCCCCTGCTTATTTTTTTAAAACAGCAAACATAACAACAAAGGGGAATAATTAATGCGTTTAAGAGCTTTACCTATACTGGCGCTGATCGCCGGAGGGACTAACTTCTCAACTGCATATGCAGCAGAGAACGGTCTTAGTATCGAAGAAGTCGTTGTAACAGCGCGTAAGCAAGAAGAATCATCACAAGATGTTCCCATCGCGATGACGGCAATATCTGCACAATTAACTAATTCAACGATCCGGAACTTGACTGACCTCAATGGTTTTGCACCTAACGTCACGATTTCAGAGGACGGAAGCCGTGGGGGCGGTGGTGCTGTTATTAATATCCGTGGAATCAGCCCAACCCGCTCAGATGACAACTCTTTTGACGCCCCCATCGGCGTAATGATCGATGGTATCTATCTTGGAACGCTTGCTGGCCAGGTGCTTGAAAACTTCGATTTAGAACGTGTTGAGGTCCTGCGTGGCCCACAGGGAACACTGTTCGGTAAGAATACCGTTGGCGGGGTTATTAACGTGATCCGAAGCCGTCCCACAGGCGAAGCAGGTGTCCGTTTAAAGGCGACACTGGGTGAAGATGGCCAGGAGGAATTTCGAGCTGTCGTAAACACGCCTGTAATAGAGGACATCCTCGCGGCAAAGTTTTTCTACACCAGCCAAGAAGACGATGGCTTCATGAAAAACATTACAACAGGCAGAAACGCAGGTGGTAAGGATTACCAAAACTATGGAGCAGCCTTTCTTTGGACACCCAACGACCAGTTCGAAGCTACGTTGACCATCGAAAAGTTCGAAGACCAAAGTAATCTGAGTGCGTTCAATACCAACTATAATGTGGCACCAGGTGTCCTTGCTGCTCCTCCAGGTCCTAACGATACGGATTATAGCGGTGGATTCTTGAACTGCGCGCTCAGTCCACAGACTTGTCGTACGTCGTTATCAGCGCCTAAATATTCCGAAAACGATACTGAAAACGAAGCCGAACTTACTACTGATGCAATTACATTGGTTATGCGCTACGACCTCAATGACAACATGACAATTGTTTCAACTACTGGTTATCGAGATCTAGAGGAATATCGTATTTACGATTACGACGCATCTTCTGCACCGTTTATTACCATCGAACGTTGGAACGAATATGACCAGTTGAGTCAGGAACTACGGATCGACGGTGCTTGGGATACAGTCACCATGAGCGCCGGTTTGTACTACTTTAACAACGAGTTCACACAGGACTGGGCCACAGGTGGCACTTTCTGGGGCACCCTGTTTGGCGGACTTGTTGGAACACCCGCAGGATGGGACACTTGCCAAGCTGGTGCCTTCGCACCGACATCTTGCGATCAAGGGGTAGAAGATGGTCTTAACGTCACCGGACGTTTACACCAGATTTTGTTCGAGACACAGGAAACAACCTCTATTGCCGCGTTCGCGCAAGGAGACTGGCAATTTGCAGAAAACTGGACGTTAACTGCTGGTATCAGATGGACCGAGGAAGAGAAAAAATTCCAGGCTGGTCAAGCATACCTGACAAGCTCTGATCGTGAACGTCTGCGCAACTTCCCTGATTATGCGAACCTTAAAAAGACGTGGACTGAAGTATCACCAAAGCTAGGTTTAACCTACCAGTTGAACGATAGCGCGATCATCTATGGTTCCTATTCAGAAGGTTTCCACTCTGGTGGTTTCTTTGGTGTAAATCAGAATGTACGTGACTTTGAGCGTGACGTTTACGAGCCAGAGATTGCTGAGTCGTTTGAAATTGGCTACAAGGCGATGTTAATGGATCGTCGCCTACGATTGAATATCACTGCCTTCCGTAACGAATTTTCGGATAAGCAAGAGTCTTCAGTTCAGGTAGATCCCGATACAAAGACAGTCGCAACAGTGTTTGACAACGTCGCAGATGCCACTTACCAGGGCATAGAACTCGAAACAGAGTTTGTCGTGACCGAGAACCTTAAGGTGTTCCTCAACTATGGATACCTTGATGCTGAATACGATTCGTTCCAAACAGACATCAACGCCTCAGATGGTGTGACTAAAATAGAAGATGCCAGTTTCCTAACACCTAGGAACGCACCTGAGTTTACAATGGGCTTCGGCGGCACATTGACCTTCCCGCTCGCTTCTGGAGACATTGAAATCTACGCTAAGTACAGCGAGATCGATGATGTTGAAACGAACCTTCTAAATGCAACGAATACTCAAGTAGATGCTACGAAAGATGTCACTGCATCAATTGGTTACTACGCTGAGAACTATTCCGTTGTAGTCTACGGTCGTAACCTCACAGATGAGCAAACTGAAAGGTTTTTCCCAATTTCTAACCTATTCGCTGCTGGCACTCTGAACCGAGGCCGGCACTATGGTGCTGAATTGAGCTATACCTTCTAATTCTAGTTAGTAGAAAAAAAACCCGGCTTCCGCCGGGTTTTTTTTGCTTGCTTTAAAGCCTCACAGGCTGTCAAACTTTTTTCTTCCCTTGCCCCCTTCCATCGTTTTAAGCTTTTAGATCAAGTTAGTTATCCCGCATCATCACCGAGACAGAACACCCCATATATCGATGATATTTTCTGGCTCCTCCTGCAGGAGGATCATTCAAAGCACCTTTTTAATAAACCTGCCGCGGTTCACCGGTAACAAAAAGAGGTCCACGCAGCGGACATATGGCACCGCTCCTTGCAATTCCCTAACCCTGACTACCTGACTACCTGACTAACATATTCCGCACGCATCAGACCATATTTGCACATATTATCTTTGTAGATTACTCCGCCGACTGCTTCACAGTAGCGACCAACAAAAGCGGTGAAAGTTCCAGAAAAGCAATAAAAAGTTCCAAAAAAAAACAATATAAAGGATTTACTAATGCGTTTAAAAGTTTTATCAATTATGACGCTTGTCGCTAGCGGGACCATGTTTTCTTTTGCATATGCAGCAGAGAACAGTCTGGCTATCGAGGAAGTTGTAGTAACAGCACGAAAGCAAGAAGAATCATCTCAAGATGTTCCAATTGCAATGACGGCTATATCTGAACAATTGCAAAATTCAACAATTCGAAGCCTGACTGACCTTAATGGTTTCGCTCCCAACGTGACGATTAGCGAAGACGGAAGCCGTGGTGGTGGTGGTGCCGTCATTAATATCCGAGGTATCAGCCCTACCCGTTCGGATGACAACTCTTTTGACGCGCCTATTGGTGTGATGATTGATGGTGTCTATCTCGGTACGCTGGCTGGACAGGTCTTGGAAAATTTCGATCTGGAACGCGTTGAAATCCTGCGTGGACCCCAGGGAACACTGTTCGGTAAGAATACCGTAGGTGGTGTAGTCAATGTCATCCGAAGTCGTCCAACCGGTGTTCTTGGCGCTCGTTTAAAAGCTACGATCGGCGAAGATGGACAGCAGGAATTTCGTGCCGTCGTCAACACGCCTGTAATAGAAGATGTCCTTGCAGCAAAGTTCTTTTACACGAAGCAGGAAGACGACGGCTTCATGAAAAATATCACCCTGGGTGGGGACGCGGCGTCGAAAGACTACCAGAACTACGGCGCGGCTTTCCTTTGGACACCTAATGATAGGTTCGAAGCAACAATGACAGTAGAAAAGTTCCTCGACAAGAGTAACCTGACTGCATTCAACACTAACTACAACGTTGGCCCAGGCGTCCTAGCACCGCCAACAGATGTGAACGACACCGATTTCAGCGGTGGTTTCTTGAACTGCATCATCTTCGGGGCCACAGCTTGTCGCCCATCGCTAGCGACACCAAAGTATTCCGAGAACGACACAGAAAATAAGGCAAAGCTTGAAACTGATGCCTTCACGTTGACTATGCGCTATGACCTAAACGAAAATATGACGCTTGTGTCAACAACTGGTTACAGAGAGCTACAAGAGAATCGAATCTATGATTTCGACGGCTCAGCCGCCAACTTCATCACTATCGATCGTGAAAACGAGTATGACCAAATGAGCCAAGAATTACGGATTGATGGCTCTTGGGACACAGTGACATTGTCTGCTGGTTTGTACTACTTCCAGAACGAGTTCACTCAAGACTGGGCCACTGGTGGCGCTTTCTGGGGAACCCTATTTGGAGGCCTTATCGGTACACCTGCAGGATGGGATGCTTGCCAAGCTGGCGCATTCGCACCGACAGTCTGTGACACAGGCGTTGAAAATGGCGCTAATGTAACGGGACTGGTTTCTCAGATTCTTTTTGAAACACAGGAAACAACATCGATCGCAGCATTCGCCCAAGCTGACTGGCAGTTTGCAGAAAAGTGGACGTTGACTGCAGGTCTACGATGGACTGAGGAAAAGAAAGACTTCCAAGCTGGTCAGTCTTATCTGACAAGTTCTGATCGTGAGAAAGAACGCAACTTCCCTGAGTACGCTAATCTGGAAAAAACTTGGACCGAACTGTCACCAAAAATAGGTTTGACCTATGAATTGACTGACAGTGCCATTGTCTTTGGTTCTTATTCTGAAGGTTTCCACTCTGGCGGTTTCTTTGGGGTGAACCAGAACATACGCGACTTCGTTCGTGACCAGTACGAACCAGAAATCGCTAAGTCCTGGGAACTTGGTTACAAAGCGATGTTAATGGATCGTCGCCTACGCTTGAATATCTCTGCATTCCGGAACGATTTTACGGATAAGCAGGAATCCTCAGTTCAGGTGGATAACGACACCAAGACAGTTCAAACGGTATTCGACAACGTAGCAGATGCGATTTACCAGGGTATAGAGCTAGAGACAGAGTTTGTTGTCAGCGAAAACCTCAAAGTGTTCTTTAACTATGGCTACCTGGATGCTGAATACGATTCATTCGAAACAGACATCAATGCCTCGGATGGTATTGCTCTGATAGAAGACGCAAGCTTCCTGACACCTCGGAATGCACCAAAGTATACGCTGGGTGTCGGCGGTACATTGACTTTTCAGGTCGGCAATGGCGATCTTGAGATCTATGCTAAGTACAGCGAGATAGATGATGTTGAATCTAACCTCCTAAACACCGAACTAGGTGCAGTTGATTCACGGGAAGACGTAACAGCGTCTATCGGTTACTACGCTGAGAAATACTCAATCGTCGCTTTCGGCCGTAACCTTACTGACGAGCAAACTGAAGTGTTTACACCCATTTCTACTTTGTTCGCTGTTGGTTCTCTGAACAGAGGCCGTCATTATGGTATGGAACTTTCTTACACATTCTGATGCTGATCTAAAATAATCAAGATAGAAAAACCCGGCACTTGCCGGGTTTTTTTGCTTGCTTTAAAGCCTCACTGGCCGTCAAACTTTTTTCTTCCCTTACCCCCTTCCATCGTTTTCAGCTTTTAGAGCCAGTTTGTTATCCCGCATTCTCACCGAGACAGAACACCCCATATATCGATGATATTATCTGGCTCCCTCCCGCAGGAGGATCATTCAAAGCACCTTTTTAATAAACCTGCCGCGGTTCACCGGTAACAAAAGGAGGTCCAAACAGCGAACATATGGCACAGCTCTTGCAATCCCCCAACACTATCTACCTGACTGCCTGACAACCTGACAACCTGACAACCTGACAACCTGACAACCTGACAACCTGACAACCATAGCCCGCACGCATCAGATCATATTTGCACATATTATCTTCATAGATTAATCAGCTGACTGCTTCACAGTGG
>Ga0209711_10000535_pt1 | contig 38730 bp, 72 predicted proteins | sample ArcticOcean_MG_C_7_FD_187441 | JGI IMG/M metagenome (GOLD analysis project Ga0209711, IMG submission 187441) | Marine microbial communities from western Arctic Ocean - ArcticOcean_MG_CB11_88 (SPAdes) (version 2) | ecosystem: Environmental > Aquatic > Marine > Oceanic | place: Arctic Ocean...
ATTTTGAACTTCGTAAATAACCCCTAACTCTCTCAATTCGCTTGTCCTTGAACCTACACCATGAGAACCTGAATGTATATCTTTTAATGCCTCGTTAGTTGTGCAGGGTGCGTTTTTAAATATTGCCTCATAAACTTCTAATCTTCTTTTAGCTAAAAGCCCTTCTGACTTAATTTTCCTATAGCAGTCTATTGATGTTTGTCTTGCGTTCATATCTATTGTTTTAGTTGAGCTGATTACTATTTCTATTCGGTTCATTGTCTTTTAAATTGATTAAAAAACTGGACATATTATATGCATTTACATCCTTTAATGTGTTATTCACCTCTATTGTATTTACTTGCATATACTTTGTCTTAGTTAAAATACAAAGTTATCAAATCCACCTCCTGTAAAACCTCCTTTTGAATTTTTTATAATCTCATCATCCCAACAACCTTGATTTAACCAAGTTCCTGGATGCTTTTTAAATTTTCTATCAGTTATAGATGCTGAATATTTTTTAGCAGCAACTACACATTTCTCACATATCTCGTAACTCAATGCCATAAACTTCGTATGACACAACTTCCTGCTTAACTTAGAATCATAGGCAATCCAAAACTCTTCAAACAGTATATCTTTATTCTTCTTGTTATTCTTCTTGTTATTATCCTTGCGATTTTTCACTACCCCCTCTACTTGTTTTTCACTATAGGTATGAATGTTTTTAATTACATCTATACCTGTTATTGTTATTAGCCTTTTAACAGTCTTATTTTCCTCTTGAATTATTTTAACTTTAATGAATTTTGCTACAAGTAATCTGTTAATTGATAAGCTAATAGTTCCCTTTGTTCTACCATAAAGATTAGCAAAGTAATTGTTAGTAGCCCAGCAATAACCTTTAGCATTTGTTAAAACGGTTATTTCAGAAAATAATAATTTATCTAATGATGTTAAATCTTTTGAATACCTTACACTTGCAGGTAATACTGAATAATATGTTGGTTTTTCCATGATAATTTTTTTTAAAGGAGGGGCTAGATTACCCCTCCTGGTTAAATGTACGCTAATATCCCCTTTTAGAATGGCAAGTCATCTGCATCACCATTCATCATAGTATCTTTATTACCTAAAGCATCCTTTGTAGTTCCTGCTTTTGGCAATTCTCTTTTAGTTGGTTTCCAGGGATCAACATAGGCATAGTGAGTTACACCTGTATCTGATTGTTCTTTTCTCCTAGTAACAATTAAGTTTACCCAACCATCATCATCAAGCTCTTTAACTTGTTTTACAAAGTCCTCAGTCTTAATACTTAATTTAAGTTGAGAACCTCCATTATCAAATATTTTTTCTTTGATAATCATTCCATTTACATACTCTTTTACTGACATTTTATTATTGATTTTAATTAATACTCTTGTGTTTGTCCTGCAATTTTATTTAATTGTTCTTGTAAATCCTTAATTTGTTTTTGTATTATACTAAATTTAACCCCTTTATATTCACTTATATATCTTGATTGAACTTCTCTGTATAATATTTTGTAGTCTTGGTAGTACCTAAAATTACCTTCATGGTCTTTATTGTATTTTATAACAGAGGCGTGATCCCTACCTACTAGTTCTCCTGCTCTTTTATAAGTACACCCTACATCTTGCCTTAACATATAACCTAAAATACTTCTAGGTATGTGTATTCTTTTAACTCTACTTTTACTTCTAATTAGTTCCCTAGAAACCCCAGAGACTTTTTCTATTATTTGAGTTATTGCCTCTTCCTGATTGTTCATATAGTATTCTTTCATCACTTAATTTAATTGATTTTGTTAATATTTTTTTTAATTCAACATTAGTAACCTTGCCGCTAACATAATATAGTGCAGCTAAAAATCTTTTCTTCTCTGTTTTAAACACTTTAAATTGTTCAACTTCATTATCTAAAACCCTTGTTATTTCTAGCCCAGCTTGTCTAAAGCATAGTTGCAAATACTTTGTTCTTATTGTTGATCTATGAGTTCTCTCACCAAGAAGTCCTAAAGAATCCCATTTATTGTTTTCATAATAAAATATTGGTTTATCACTAAACAATTCATCTGGAATAGCATTTAAAAATTTTATATAGTGAGTTAATAATATGTAACCTTTATTATTATTTATAGGTATTATTACTTTTCTATATTTATTCAATAAAGAATAAACCTTTCTAACCCTTTGGAGCTTATTTAAAGACTCCTCTTTTACACATAAGTTTATATTGATCTTGAGGGTCTTTAGGGCAATTGTTCTCGTACAAGACTTTGATAATTTCTTCGGCATCTTTATAAGTTAATTCATTAAGGTTAATATGTTCATATAAGTAATTTGCAGCTGATGTAAGCATTAAAGCCTCAATGTTACCTATTTGCCATCCATTGCAAAGCTCATCATCAAGAACATCATCTATCCAATCTCTATCGCTTGAAGTCATCACTCTCATCTTCTCCAAAAAAACCATTTTCATAGAAACCCGAAAGTTTAAGTACAATTCTACTCATAGCTCTCTTTTCTGCCATAGCAACAGTGTAAGAGTTTTTGTTGTTTTTAGGCGTTGCCTCTCCGTAAGTTTCAATAATCTTGTCTCCCATCTTCCCAAATGCTTTAATTAAACAATGAGAATGATCCTCTGACAAGTGTGCTAATTCATAGCGAATCTCAATGGATTGTGCAGCCTGGATTTTGTCTATCCCCTGCCTAGTTATGATTGTGTAGTGGGCGTGTTTGAAAACATCTTCTTTAACTAAGTTGTTAGCAAGAAATAATCTTCTCATTACATCTTTCTTTGTTTCTGCTGTTTTATTTTCTGACATTTTTTTCTTTTTTTGGTTTATTACTAGTTTTATTTTCTATGCTTGATTTATATAATTCGCTGTATAGACTCTCTGTTCCCATATACTTTGCTATCTTATACATTTCTCCATAATACATTTCAAACTCTTCTTGCTCTTGTTGGTGTAGAGCAAACACTTCTTTCATTTTTCCCATTTAATTTAATTTAGTTATTCGTAAAATTCAATTCCATTATCTCCTATCCATAAATGTTCTGTGTCATCTATGCTTTTTATTGTGCTACATCCATTTATTAAAATTATTAATATAATAATAAGCATATACATTAAAAATATCTGTAACTCTTGCTTTTTATTCATCTCTTGACATCTCTCTTGCACTATCTCTTTGTTGTTCTTCATATTCATAATCCTCTATCTCATCACAAATATCTCCACAATCTTGACAGCACATCTCCTCTCTATCAGCGTGTTCCTTGCAGTCTCCACATATATCGGTTTCTCCCCACATACTAGCACCACAACAGGTACTTACATCTCCCTCTCCAATATCTGATCCACAACAGTTGCTTACCATTGTACTACCAACACCATCATCAATAGGGTTTCCTAATTTATATTCATCTAAATTCATATATTAAAATATTACGGTTATTATTCTAGTTTCATAATCAACTTCTATATATTGAGGGCAAATACAATTTCCCCACTCAATATCACTTTGTGTATCTAGTTCCCATCCCTTTGCATCAGATGTTATTTCTTGTGTTTCAATCTTATCCCCTTCTTCTTCTCCCCAATAATTAATTTCTATCTCCCCATATACTTTAGTAGCATAAATACCCACATCCTTAACCCCCCATTCCCTCATCTCTGTGTAAAACTCCCACTCTACAGTAAGGTTTGATTCAAAGTCGTGGTTGTCTGTTGCAATGTTAAAGACTGAAACATTTAATCCCGAAAGTTTTGTTGTAAAGTTCATAGTTAAGTTATTAATTGAATTACAATGTAACGAACAATAAATTTAATATCCAAATTATTTTAACAAAATGTTTTTTTATTCCACTAACTTCCAAACTATTTTAAATATTATGATTTATATTGCCTTATGAATTGGTATAATATAAAAAATGTTACCGAAAGCAATATTGCTGAGGTAATGATATATGATGAGATTGGTATGTATGGGGTAGATGCCAAGTCTTTTATTGATGATGTTAAAAATCTACCTAAAGATACATCTGTTCTGTTAAGGATAAATTCGCCTGGAGGTTCTGTTATAGATGGTTTGGCTATCTATGATGCTATAAGCAGACTACCACAAAAAGTTACTTCTCGTATTGAAGGGATTGCTGCATCTATGGCTAGTGTTATTGCACTTGCTGCTGATGAGGTAATTATGAGTGAAAACTCACTATATATGATACACAATGTTTGGGGAGGAGAAGTAGGAGAATCGGATGATTTAAGAAAGGCAGCTGACCTGATGGATAAGATGGGTGAGAGGCTAGTTAATATATATGTGTCAAAAAGTGGACAATCAGAAGAGCAAATTCGTGCCTGGATGGATGAAGAAACTTGGTTTAATAGTTCTGAGGCAGTTGAGGCTGGATTTATCCACTCAGTTGAATCACCTATTAAAATGGCTGCTAAATTTGACATCAACAAGTACGATTACAAGAACAAGAGTCTTGTAACTAATTTATTTAATAATCAAAAAAAAGAAAATCAAATGGAAAAAGAGTTTGAAAACTTAAAATCTTTTATTTCTGAAATGTTTAATAAAACATCAGAGGCAAAAGAAGTAAAAATTCTTGACAACAAAGAAGTATCTAGTAAAATGAGTGCTATAGAAGAGTCTATTGAAGAGTCTGCTAAAGCAATCGTTGAATTAAATGGTTCAATAGTTGAAAAGGACGGTTACATTGCAACATTAGAGGCAGAGATTGCTACTTTCAAAGTTGCTAAAATGGAGGGAACTCCAACTGCTGTAGTTCCTAGTAAGGATCCTAACCCAACACCAGACACTAAGTCTGAAAGTTCTTGGGATTCTCTTGCTAGTGGATTAGCATCAGATACTAAAGTGTATTTTAAAAACAATAAAAACTAAATAGAAATGGCAAATATAATTAACACAAGTTTATCATGGAGTCAGGAAGATGCTAGAAAGTATTTCCTAGAGCCATTATTTTACGAAAACGATCACCTTAGAGGTATGGAAATCATATCTGATGTGTCTGGAGCATCTATCAAATTAGATAGATATTCATCACTTAAAGATATTACGAAAACAATGAGTGATGTATGCTTTGCAGAGGATGCAAGTAGAGTTACTAACACTGTTATTGAACTTACTTTATGTAGATTAGAAGTAGAGCACAAACAACAAGCTACATCTTTATTATCTCACATTAAATCACAATTACTTAAAAGAAATATCGCAAGATATGACTTAACAGGAACTATTTTTATGGAGATAGTATCAGAAATCATAATGCAAGGTATCGCTAGAGATTTCTCAAGCATTTTATGGTGGGGTGATACTGTTGGAGGAACAACTGATACGACACAAAAACTTTGTAATGGAGTTTGGAAATTCTTAGATGGTCATGTTGGTGCTGCTTTACCAACTTCTCAAGTAAAAGTATTCAATACTGATATGATTACTACATTAGAAGATATGTTAGCTGCTCGTTCAACTGAGTTAGCGACATCTGATAATCAACTTATTTACTGTTCAAGAGCTTTCGCTGATGCTTATGCAAAAGATTTAAGAGCAAGTAATGGTGCACACACAGCAGCTTATGCTGATTTACAAAATGGAGTTGGTTCATTGAAATTCAATGGCGTTCCATTGGTAGTTGTAAATTCTTGGGATGTTGATATTGCAACTAATGGTGTTGCTTTAAATACTATGACTAATGGTTTAGCTCCAAATGGTGTAGCAGAAACTAAAGCTGCAATCTGGACTATGGATAACAACATTACTATTGGTACTGATTTCCAAGCACAAGATGTTGATATGTGGTACAACAGAGATTGTAAAGAAAACAGATTCAGAATGTTATATTCCTTTGGGGTTGCTGTAAAAGAGCCTGGAATGGTTGTAACAATGACTGAGGATTAATAATTAATATATCTTAGGGGGGTGTCAAAACCCCCTGAAGATTAACAAAAAAAAAACAAAAATAAAATGGCTTTAACACAAGGACACGCTATATTATGTTGCGATAGAAACCGAAGAGGTGGACTTAAACGAATCTGGTTAATGGAACAGGGTGGATTAGGAGCAGTAGATTACGCTGCTGCTGGTACAGGACCTGGATCTGATGCTCATGGAGGAGAATTTAAGGAATTTGTAGGTTCAACATGGTATGAATTTGAGTTTGATAGAGGAACTGCTGGTTTCAATGCAAACGCAACAAGAGAGAACGGTTCAACACTGGTAAATGTTGAATTAGAATTTTATATACCAAAAATCACTGAAGAAATTAACTCAAGACTTAGAGAATTAACTGAGTCTTGTGGTGTTTATGCTTTATGTGAAACTTATGCTGATGACTGTGATGCAGTTGCTCCAGAAACTTACTTCTTTATCTTAGGATATGACAAAGTATTTGAAAAGAAAGCATATTTAGAGTTTATGTCAGGAGAACAAGCAACTGGAGTTGGACTACAAGATGCTAATGGAACTGCTATTAAACTAGGAGGTGTTCACGCTGAATACCCAAGAGAGGCTTTATTAGTAGTATCTGCTGCAAATGCTGATCCTGCAAATACAGGTTACATTGATATGTGGCAAGCATCTACTGGGACTGTTCTTGCTTGGCAAACTACCTAGTATTTAACTAATTTTAAGAAAAGGGGGGTAATTCCCCCTATTCTTTTATCTTTACAAAAAAAATATTATGAAATATAAATTTCAAAAAGATTATTTTATTGATAATGAAAATGATGCAGTTATTCTTCTTGGCAAGTATTCTTATCAAGTTTCATTTAACTCTATTTTAAGTCAAAAAGTATTATCTATGTTGTTTAAATTAGATAAACCTTATGTTATTATTGAAGGAGAAGAGGAAGTGGTTGTGATTCAACCAAAACCTAAGTCAAAAACAAAAAAGAAAAAAGTTAAAATAGATGAGCCGAAAAAAGAGTCAAACGCAATTACCGAATCAAACGAAGAAGAGTCCTAAGATATTAGGCTATTCTTTTTCTAAAGATGTTTCAAAAGAGGTCCCAAAAGAACCTACTCCTCATAATGTGGGTAAGCATGAGTGGATTCCTTTTGGTGTAAATAATTTATTCCCACAAGAATTAGCAGAGCTTTCAAGGTCAGCATCAACTCATAGGGCGATATTAAGCACTAAGGTTACATTTACTATAGGAGAAGGACTAAGGACTAATAATAACGCATTAACATCTTTTTTAGAAGATGTCAATGTTTATGGGGAGTCTATGGATGATGTTGCTAGAAAAGTATTATCTGATTATTGGAAATTAGGGAATGGTTATATGGAGGTTGTTGTAGGGCAGGGTTATCTAAACTTTTTTCATCAAGATGGAACTACAGCTAGAGTTCACAATAAAGGCAAACACATATTATTACACCCAGATTGGGAGAATGTAAAAAGAAGTCCTGAAGATATAAGGAAAATACCTATTTACCCTGATTTTATAAAAGAATCAGGTGGACAGGTTTATCGCACAATGATTCACTTCACTGATTATGAAAGCACTTATTATTACTATGGGATGCCAGATTATTGTGCGGCTATGGATCATATTCGCATAGCAAATCAAATAGGAGTCTATAATCTCACACGCTTTAAAAATGGATTTATGCCTAGTGCAATAGTTGAGTTAAATGCTGATATGGGTGAAGATGAGGCACAAGACTTCATAGATGATGCTGTAGAAAAACTAACTGGAGCAGGTGATAACTCAAAAATATTATTCATTGCTAAGAATGGTGATGGAGATGCTACAAATGTTCAGGTAATTAACGATACAAGTGATGGTTCTTTTATGGAACTACAAAAAATCACAAATGATAATATAATTTCATCACATAGATGGAATCCAGCATTATGTGGGGTTCAGGTTGCTGGGCAATTAGGGAACAATCAACAAATACTTACTGCTTATGATATTTGTATGAGTACAGTTATTAAAGAGCCTCAACAAATGTTTTTAAAGGTGTTAAGGAAAATATTAAAAAACGAAAAAAACATAAATGCTAGTGATTTAATGTTTTACACTAAACCTCCAGTTTCTTTACTAGGGGCAATTAATCCTACAGATTATATTTCACTTGAAGAGGGAAGGGAAATATTCCACCTACCTAAATTAAGTGAAAAAGATTTAGAAAAATTAAAACAAGAGAAAACACCTAAGAAGGAAGAACCTAAAGAAGAAGTGAAGGAAGAGGTGAAAGAGGAATCAACTGATAAAAAAGAAGAAGATGGCACTGATAACTAATATAGAAGTCATAGATAGAGCAATGACAAATGGTAATTTTGATACGCATTTAATAAAAACAACTTTTATTGAAATTGCAGAACTTAATCATGTTAAACCATTTTTAGGTAAATCTTTATATAATGCTGTGGCTGGAGGTGGTTATGTTACTTTATTGCCCTACATAAAAGATTACCTAGCATTTTGTGTTAAGTTTGAAATATTGCCAGATATAACATATAATACCACATCACAAGGAGTGGTTGATAATATGGCAGATTTTACTAGCCCTGTTAATGAGAAAAAATTAAATTACTTAAGGCAAGAAACTTATAAAAAAGCAGAAACTTTTAAAAAGAAAATGCACTTATACTTAGATGAAAATAAAAATTTATATCCTGAGTGGACTGGATGTGGATGCTGTTCTACCTGTAGCACAGGAGGTAGTAGTGTTAGTAAAAGACATGGAATTATAACATATTAATATGAAACATCACAATACATTAACAGATGATCAGATACATAATGCTAAAGGTTTTTCACCAGCTAAAGCAAGAAGTATATCTACAAAAAATAGGGCAGGCAGTGTTGAGTGGGTGAAAGCTAATTTTACTACTGATGTCATTATTACAACTAGGGAGTCAGTGGCTGGAGACTTACATCATAGGTTTTTTTGTATGTATGATGATTTTAATAGAAATAAATATGCTGTTTACATTGATCTTAATGGGGGTGTACCTTTAGCACTTCCTCCAACTTATACTGCTGTTATAAGAGTTGATTGTACTGGTGGTGGTAGTCAAGGGGGTGTGAATTATGCCTCCAAAAATCATGTTGGGAGTCAATTGCAATTAGTTCTTGATGCTCACCCTGACTTTACAGCTACTGATAATAATCTTGGAGTTGTTACTATAAGTCAAATTAAAACAGCCACTCACTCTAAAGATGTTGATACTGGATTTGTATTTCAAAATAATGATTCTAATACTGGTAATGAAGTTTTGGTTACAAATGGAGTAGGTGATATGCAGTTCGTATCTAAATCTTCTTTTTCATCAGAAATAGAGGATGTTGAGGGTACGGAGATTAAATCTACAGGTGAAACAGGAGGAACAAAGTTTCTAAGAGAGGATGGTGATGGAACTTCTAGTTGGCAAACTTTAGCATCTGGACCTGGACTTACTGTTAAAGAAGAAGGTGTGGCTTTATCAACAGACGCAAGTAGTTTAAATTTTGTAGGAAGTGGTGTTGTAGCAAGTGGAACGGGTGCAAATAAAACTATTACAATAACAGGAGGAGGAGAAACTTCATTTAAAAACACAACTTCTTGGAGAGGTATTATTCAAATAAGTGAGGAAGGAAGGGCTGCAACTGCTTATACTTTTCCTAATTTCGCTATGGGTAGGTATGAATTTCACATGAATTTAGGTATTGGTTCTTTAGGTGCTGCTGGAAGTATAGGAGGTGTTCCTGCAAAAGCAATAATTCCTGCAGCGAGAGTAAACATAACTACAAACGGAACTTCTAATTATTCATGGATAGGAAAAATCTTAGCTAACCAAACAAGTGTAGGAGGTTACTTAAGATTATACAAAGCAACTTTAAGTTGTGAAGGAGAAACTCCAGAGGGTTTTACATTAAATCTTTTGGCAACAGTTAATGTTCCTATAATAGCTCAGTATGGATATTTCTGTTTTGATGTTACAAGTATTTTTCCTGTTTTACAGAAAGGAGATATTATATTACCAGTATATGATGGAAACAACGGACTTAATGATTTAACTTACACAAACACGCTAGAATTAACTCATAATTAACAAAATAAATAATAAAATAAAAAACAAATAATAAAATGGCAACAACAGTAACAAACGCAAACTTAACTGTAACATTAACCGATTCTGTTACTCTTAATGGACAATCTTATGGTAATACAAATACATTAACTATAGGCGAGATTGATGAGGTTTATAGTAGAGTAGTAGAAGTGCCTATTGGTGCTTTTACTCCTGTATTAGAATTAGGAGCAGCTACAGGGCAAGGTGTATTAAAGGCTACAGATGTAAAATACATAAGAATTACAAATTTAGATGACACTAATCAAGTTCAATTAAAGGTATTTGGAACGGATGCAATGGTGATTAGATTAGAGGCAGGTAAATCTTTTATTTTAGGTGGTGTAGATTTTGATGCGAGTGCAAGTGCGGATATAGCACAAGGGGCAGTAGTATATAACAGTGCTTTTATAATTTCAGCAGAGGCAGCCGTAGCACCTATTGATTTAGAAGTATTTGCAGCAACTGTATAATGAAACTTAAAGTTCTAAGATTTAGTAGTCAAGAAGATTCTACTAGTGGTTTGCTTTTTGAGGATTCAGATATAGGATTGCTATTTCTTGGATATACCTTAGAGGATGAACATAGAGCTTTAAAAGTGAAGGGTGAAACAAGAATACCTTGTGGAACATATAACCTAAAATTTAGAAATGAAGGAGGTTTCCATAAAAAGTATTCTAAAAGATTTCCAAACATCCATAAAGGTATGTTGGAAGTCTGTGATGTTCCTAATTTTAAATACATTCTCATACATTGCGGTAATGATGATTCGCATACAGCTGGATGCCTTCTTGTGGGTGATTCGCAAGAAAATAATGTCATCATCAAAGATGGTTTCATTGGAAAGTCCACTAATGCGTATAAAAGAATATATCCAAATATTGCGAGGCAATTAGAATTAGGGAATGAGGTAACTATTGAATATGTTGATTTAGATTCAAAAGAATAATGGCAACAAATAATGATATAATAAAAGAGATGGCTTTAATGGAGCATAGGATTAATGCAATGGAAGATAAATTAGATAAAATGGATGGTAAATTAGATATGCTAACAGAAAAATTGTTAGATCCTGATTATGGTGTTGTTGCCAGAGTAAATCAAAATACATCCACAAGAAAAATGATAGTAAAAGCTCTTTGGGTTATATATATAGCTACAATAGGTTTGATTATAAAAATGTTTTTTGATTGATTTGGGTTATTATTTATATTATTCTAATGATATTCATTGGAAAAACTTTAAGAACAGATAGGAAATGAAAGATTTTACTTTAAATATTGGTAATATAATTTGGATAATAGGTATAATATTTACTATGGGTATTGCATATAGTCAAATAAATCAACTAGGTGAAGATTTAAGAGTTTTAGAAAGTAGGCTTGAAAAAAAGATTAAAGTAATAAATGAGTGTGAAGATAGAATTGTTGATTTAGAAAAAGAATTAATTGGAGTACAAAAATGTAAACACAAATGACAGAAGAGGTTTTTAAATTAATAGAAGGATATGGTTTGCCTTTAGTTTTACTTTTAGGAGCTTTATATGCACTATATCGTTTTTTGGTTTTCTCATTATATGAGGTTAAAAATCAATTCTCAAGACATCATGAAAGAGCTGCTGACAATATGAATGAAATTAAAAGAAAGATAGATATTATACTGGAATTTATAAAAAAACAATAATGAGTATATTAGGTAAAATATTTTCAAGTGGAGCAACAGAACTTGTAAAAGGAGTAGGAGATGTAATAGATAATTTACATACTTCTAAAGATGAGAAGTTAGCAGCTGAATTAAAGGTTAAAGAACTAATCTCTAATTATGAAGTAGAGATGGAGAAAACAATTACTGACCGTTGGACAGCTGATATGAATTCTGACTCATGGTTAGCAAAAAACATAAGACCAATGACTTTGGCATTCTTAGTTATATCTACAGTATTAATGATATTTATTGATGCTGGTACAATTAACTTTGTAGTTGAAGAAAAATGGACAGATTTGTTACAAATAGTATTAATCACGGTGATAGGTGCCTACTTTGGAGGACGTTCACTAGAAAAAGTAAAAAAATAATGGGAGCAATAACAATAGAAAAATACATAGAAGGAATGAATGAGTGGGATTCAGTGTTTGATCCGGGAGGTAAGCAAGAGTATACTGAAGAACAGATGAAGCGTTTTGCTGTAGGTTATGCAAAGCACTTAGCTAAATGTTCATGTGGTAAAACAAAAGCTGAGGATGGTTCTTGTGATGGTTCTCATAAACAAACTTGTGTATAACATTGTAATTGATTATATTATAGTATAGACATGGGTGTCAAAAGATATTTACGGAAAATAAAAGAAACCTTAATCTATTTTGATTTTGAACCTTTACTTTTTATGTGGGTTTCTAGTGATATTTTAAACAACATGGTGTTGTGGACATCATTATCTTATTGGGAGGCAGAAGGACAACCATATACATACTGGTTATATTTTGCATATTTAGTTGGAAGTGTGGGTATGATGGTGTTTCTACATAACAAAAAATGGTTAGCTAGATTTATTACATATTATCTAATTATTTATTTATTTTCTACTATAAGATACTTAGTAGATATACTGCAAGGTGAAGGTGATCCTTTTAGTTTTATAGATGCAAAAAATATTATTATTACATGTTGGTATGCATCAATGTGGATTTGGATCTTATTTAAAGTAAAAAAAGAAGTCTTACATAAAACTTTGTCATGAGTGAAAATTTAACTACAATAATAATTACAGCAATTTCTGTTATTTTTGGTGCAGGTGGTTGGAAATTTTATGAATTTTTAATAAGAAGTAAAAGAGATAAAGAAAAAGATCAAAAGTCAGAACAAACTATTTATAGAGATGATTTAATTTCTAGAGTAGAAAGATTAGAAAAAGATAAAGATGCATGTGTTGATAGTTTAATAAATGTAAAAACAGAAGCTGCTGCTTTAAGAGTTAAAGTTGAATTCTTAGAAAGGGAGTTAGATAGAATAAAATCTAAATGATATGGATAAAAAATTACTTAAAGAAAGAATAATATACTTAGAACAACAAGTAGCTGCTGGAGATAGATTAGATGGTTGGTCACTCAAAGGTGCTAAAGAAGAATTAATAAAATTAAAAAAAAGAAAATTATGGAAAAGTGTGGAATAAACAGTTGGACAGGTACAGATAAGAAAAAGAAATCTATCTATGATATATCTATAAGATTGGGTAAGATAACTGTATTAGAATTATATTGCAACCCTGGTGTAGAACATAGAGCAGTTTTGTTTAACTTTGGTGTATGCTTGTGTAAATAAGATATGGCTGTTAAAAAGAAACCTGCAAAAGGAAAAAGATTTGTAAAAGTAGTAAAGAACTCTAAGACAGGACGTACTAGAAAAGTAAGCTATGGTCAAGCAGGTAATGCCAAGAAAGGTGGAGACCGTATAAGACCTGGTACTAAGAAAGGTGATGCGTACTGTGCTAGATCAGCAAAGATAAAAAAGTGTAAAAATCCACCTTGCGCTAATGCATTAAGTAGAAAGAAGTGGAAGTGTAAGGGTAAAAAATCAATGAAATAAAACTAATTATGAAATTTGAATGTAAAGAATGTAAAAAAACTAAAGACATATATAAAGTAAGTCTTAGTGCAATAGATGGAGAGTTAGTATGTAAGGATGCTAAATGCTGTGATGAGTATATGGAACAAGTTATGACAGAAGAGTATCAAGGACTTACTACGAACATCCAAAGAAATGAAGGTACAGATGGTATTTTTAAGTCAGGATTATCAAATTAAATGACAGCAAAAAGAAATTATAAAAAAGAATATGCCAAATTCCAAGCATCTAAAAAACAGATGCAGGATAGAGCTAAACGTAATGCTGCTAGGCGTAAGGCTGTTAAGGCAGGTAGAGTTAAAAAGGGTGATGGTAAAGATGTCCACCACCCTAAAGGAGTTAACTCTAAAAAAACTGTTGTGCTGTCAAAATCTAAAAACAGAGGTAAAGCTGAGAAGTCAAGACTTAAAGGAAGCAAAAGAAAGAAAAGCTAGTTCTCTTTCTCTTGTGCTCCCTTAGCATAAAAATATAATATTATTGCAAGTATAAGCGCTATAGAATGATAAGACCACATACTATTCTAACAATGGTACTAACCTATCAGCAACCCAAGTCATAGCTTTATCTATACTATTATGAGTTTTAGATTCTGAAGTTACCCATTTTTTAGTTTTCTTATCTTTCTTATAGATCCTACATGTCCACTTTTTATCTTTTGGAGATAAACTGAACCACCAACCCATTTCTAATAATTTTTCTAACTCTGCTTCCATCACTTATCTTTTTCTAGTCTATCCTGAAGAGCTGCTAGCGCTCTCCAAGCAACTTTAGCAAGATGTAACATTCCATCATCATCTTTTTTATCAGCATCTAAAAGATGTCTAGTTAATGCATCTAGATGATCTGTACTTTTAGTTTTGTCCCAATGTAAAGGTTTGCCAGCATGGTGTTGTTCATTACCTATAAGTGATACTCTAGACACTTCCATCAAAGCATCTGGAAAGTATTTTAAAACACCCGTATAAACTGGGTACTTTTTTCTATCTATATCAAAATCACTTCCTGCTTCACCCATTTCTTGTATTCTATAGGGTCTTCCAAATTCTAATCCAGGTGGTAAAGACATTTTTAAATAATGATTTTTTAAATGTTTATCAACGTTCCTGTCAGTTTCCCAGTAGTGTTTATTATGTTTTTCATATTTACTCACAATTCAAATGAATTATACGGTACATTTTCATCAATTTCTATAGTCATATTTTCATCATCAAAATCATTATTTAAATCATTATCTAAACCATTAGTTTGCATAGTTCTTGAATCATCTAAATCATAATCATCTTCTTCTATTTCAACTGGAGTGTCATGTTTTTTAACACCTAAAGCGCTATAAACTTCTGTAGACATAAACTTATGAAACTTACTCTGAGTATCCATCCAGTTTCTTGGGTGTGTTAGTTTCAAACCATGTGTTACATGATTATAAAACATCCAAGCAGTATCTGGGTCTACACCATAATTATATGATGGATCATCCATTTCTGCTTTAATAACAGATAACTGTTGTGAGTCAAGAATTTTTTCATCTGCAAATAATCTACCTAACAGTTCAGATTGCTGTTTTCTATTTAAAGAAAAATCTTTCATAGAAGTTTTATCTTTTACCAGTTCATTAAACTTATGATTTGCCATTCCTATTTGAGAAACAATATGTGTAGAAATATCAGCATTAGCTGTACCTGTATGTTTTCTACCATATGTTGCTAAATCTCCGTGTATTAACCCGTTGTTACAAACGAAAACATGAGCGCCTATTCCACACTGGAACCTTGTACTTTTATCATAAGAGTTTGTCCAAGCAAACATCATACCCATTTCAGGATCATTCATTGCTGTTTTATGTGTCAGGTGATAAACACCTTGGGCAACTTTGGCATTCATGTTTGCCTTATACAATTCTCTTATTATTGTAAACCCTTCTTTATTTAATAATTTTTCTGTTGCATCCATAACTTCTTTATGTGATACCACGGTATATGATGATGCATGTTGTGGTAAAGGTGCTGATTCTAGAAAAGTTTTGGTTGCTGTTGTTGACTTTTTATGTCCCATATTTTAATGATTTTAATTATACAAATTTAGTTAAATAAATCCAATTGGTTATTGTATATACCAAGTATATTATTTATTTCTTTCTCAATGGCTTGCATATAATATTTTTTATTAATATTATATTCTTCCCATTTTTCTTGTTCTTCTATTTGGTTGAATACAGTTTGTATCCATTTACCTGCTTCAAGTTGTATCTCTCTACCGTCAGTTTTATTACGCTTAATAAGCTTAACACCTTTGTCTGAGATATAATACCTATTAATCTTTTGTAAATTTTCTTGTTTAAGCATACCATCTTCAAGACTATCCGCAACAACTTGCCAGCCACCATTAGTCTTAGAACCAATGCAGTAGTCTAGTATGTTTCTGTTTGTCTCTAGATAATCTTCAGGTAGTATATCATTTACAAAGTATTGATAGATTGCTTTAGGTATAACTAATTTAGATTTGTTTTTATGAAGAGCTAAATTTTCAAACTCAAAACGACCTTTGCACTTAGCCTTTCCATTGTTATCAATTGCAATATAGTTGTTGACATCACCTAAGATGATTTTACTATACTCATCATGTTCCAAGTTCAAGTTAGTTATTTTCTCCCATTCTTCACAAATCTCCATATACTTAGCTTTAGCTGACACAGGAATGATTGTCTCCACACCGTCTGTATTTTGCAACAAAGGTATAGCTTCAGGAATTGCTTCCATAATCATTTCATATAGCATCATCAGTGTCAATTGACCATTGATGGTAATGCGCATTGTAAACTCAGGATCATATAGAAAAGAATTCTTATCATTAGATAAACCATATGTACTATTAAGTATAATTTTGTATACATAGTTCATAGGATTACTCTTAGGTATCTTTCTTCTTTCATTAAAGAACCATTCATACAATGTACAAAATTCTTTACTTCCAAGATGTGCAGGAGACCAACCATTCTTTATTGCTAACATAGGATAAAAACTTGTGACATCAGAAGACATTATTACAGTATCTTCTTCAGATTGATATACTCCAGCTTTAGCTGCACCGTGTGCTCCTCCAAGACCAAAGTGAGTCTTTACTCCATTATATATAATAGAATGCTTAAAAGCGCCTTTTATATTAAGTGGATCTAACTCAACTGTCTTAAATCTTTCTAATAGATTGTTAAAGGTCTGAGTCTTAAACTTAATGTACGGTAGAATAATCCTGTCAAGTTTAATAACTTTTCTAAATGTTCTCATTTTTTTAAGTTCTCTCTTGTCAATGTTTAATTCTTTGCTTAAATAAAAACTAAACAACTCTTTAGAAATCCTTGGCTCAGATGCACTAAATAGATTAATATCATATTGATCTGTTAATGTTTTTCTTAATGCAATTAAATCTTTAGATCTATTATAAATCTCCTTAGTAGCATCAACATCATTTATACAGTAACCAATAATAACATTCAGTTGTTCTTCAGTGTCTATACTTGTTTCATGATGAATAGGCATATCAAGAATATTTTCCCAGTCCATAGTATATTCTATCCACTTAAGACTTGAACGCTTGGCCATATTGTCCCAATGATTAAGCTTAAATACATCAATTTGCTTAATTGTTAAATCCCATTCAGGAAACTTTTGAAAGTCTCTATTGTTAGATCTTGTAATAGCATCTTGAGCATAACCATAAATTTCTTCAGCAATAGATTCACCATCCATTAGCTTTAAATTTTTTTGATCTTTTATTATATTCTGAGTAACCTGTGCATCAAACGCTAATCCATTGTAGGATATGTGCCACTCATTATTTTCTTTGTTTTGTTTTAAGAATTTTATAAACTTTTTATAATCATTTTGTAGTTTACAAATAGAAAAGATGTGAGTCTCTTCTGTTTTGTAGTGTTTAAATACACCAACAAAGCAATTACTTAAAGTTTCATAATCCATGACCCAGTGATTCATGGCCATATTACTACTATGTTACCTTTTTTCATATCTATTGTTTTAGTTTGTTAATGTTTCATAAAAGTTACATTTTACCTTGTTTTGTTTCATATAAGTTACACTTCTATTGGTACACAATTGGTACACATTTGTCCAGTTTTTTAACGAATAAACTGGACATATTATATGCATTTACATTCTTTAGTAGTTGATTTGACCTCCATTATATGTATTTGCATGTGATCCGATTAGCATTTCTATTCGGTTCATTTATAATATTTACTTCCATTGCTCATAGGTTCATATTCTTTATTATTTTCATAATCACCACTTTTTCTGGATCTCATCTTATTTGTATCAGGATTTTTTTCATAGATTCTATCATTAGCTAATCCCCCGGTAAGTGTAACAACTTTATCCATTTGTTTTTCAAGCTTTTTATTTGCTTTATTTATCTTACTACCTTTAACATAACTGGTTATCATAAAAACTGTTATTATAAAAGCTATATAGTATAGTATTATATTCATGATCATTTGTTTTAATTAATTTTAGAGACAAAAAAAGAGGCCCTAAGGCCCCTTATTCTGTTTAGTTTAGCAGCAGGTATTAACCTACTAAATTTAAATTTGTTGCTTTTTCAGCTGTAAGAGGTTTTGAAGCTTTCACTGCTTCTTCCCCAAAGTAATCTTCAATCTTAAATGAATCAGCATTGATTGCAAATCCATTTACTATATTCACAATTTCTTCTTTTTCAGAAATATAATATTCAGCATGAGTATCCATCATCACTCTTTGCTCTTTAATATCTTTACCATTCTTACGTTTAGCAATTTTTAAAGTCACCTCATCTCCATTGTCATCTAACTTAGGTACCATATGGTATGAATTTTTACTTGTTTTTGATATGATTGCAAGTATTTTACTACTTGGATCAAAGATAGCCTCTACGTAAGGGCATTCTTTATTTATTGGGATCATTTTAAATGTCTTATTAGGACCCCAGTTTGATGTAGTTAACATCATGCTTTTGTTAATGTTCATTTTACTCATAATTTATTACTATTTGATTTATTCTGCAAAGATATACTTTTTCCACTAACAATGTCTACTTCTTTCATTTTTAATTTTAAAGTTTCTTTTTTTAAGTCAGGCTTACTACACAATTCATTAACTTTTTGTATGTCTTGTAGTTTTACACCTAACTCATTTGCATAGTCTTCATGATAATATTCAGGATATATATAACTTTCTATATATTCAGATATAATACCTACATCTCCAAAAAAATCCAATATTTGTTCTTTAGTTTTTTTTCTAATTTTAGAATATGAACCTTTCAGTACGTGTTGTATATCTTTCTTAAAAGGAGTTAGATCAAATATATATAAATGTAAATCTGTATCTAACACTCTGTAGTCTTCAAGATATTTATGACTTAAAAGTTCTGACTCTTCAAATTTTATAAAAGCTTTAGTAGATTTTTGTTTATATAAGCACATTAACTTTGAGTCATTAAAAGAATATTCACCTTCCCATGATAGATATGTGTCAACAGGAACATATTTTACACCTTTCTTTATTTCTAACAAGGGGTATAAAAAAACTTTACTTTTTTGGAAATAGTCTTTATGTATTTTCATTATAAACTTACAGTTTTAGTTAAAAAATCATATGGAAGGTCATATCTATTTTCTTTAATATGATAATCTGCCATGTCTAAAATTCCTTTTAATCCAAGTCCCCATTTATTCATTGTAGACTTAGCTACAGGAAAGTTATAGATTTGATTATACTTATCTATTACTATAAAGTTAAAATTAATATTATAATTCTGCACCTTTTCATCAACATTTTTTATAACTAAGTTAATATACACTGCTGCTTGCATCCAATAATTATAAAATTCAACTGTTTCAGGAAAATCTGTAATTGTTTTGCCTGTAGTTTTAATATCTATAATTGTTATTGTTTTAGTTTCATGATCTATCATGTACCTATCTATATAGCCGTGTAAGCCAAAGTTATAGTCATTAAGTGTACACTTAAGGAAAGCTTCATTATGTATCTCTAAAGAGTCCATTTCAAAATCAGTAGTTTTTTTGTCAATAAGTTTACTTATAGACTCATTATCTTTGATTAGTTCAACAGATCTTTTACATTTCTCATAAGTTTCTTCATCTATAACATCTTTATCAGTAGTGCAGGTAAACCTATAGTAATCTTCACATTCAGGTGTACGAACTTTAATAAGTCTTTTTTCATCTACTTTTAATGATTGATATAAGTTTGCTTCCTTAAGAGAATCCAGTATAACTTTATCATCAACTAACCTTAACTCAGAGACATCCGTGTACAGTGTTATATTTTTTAACACTTTACGTAAAGAATCTGAAGGAAGTTTGGATGGTACTAATACAAAGTTTTTATCAAACTCTTCCGGTTGCAATAACAACAGATGTATTAACTTACCTTGTATAAGATGTTTATCTGTTCTTATTTCTCTATCTTTCAATATGTAGTCTTTATAAAACAATTGTGGTGAAAATACCATTCTATTGAGAGAAGAATAGCTAAAGTTAAACTTTCCCTCTTCAACACTTTTTATAAATACTTTTTCTAGCTGTTCATTTTTTTTCATAATATTAATTTAAAATGGTAAGTCATCAACTTTACTACAGATTAACTCTGATAAAGTAATGTTTTCTGTTTTAATTTTCTTTTTATAGGTATCACTCAATGTTACATGTGGACGTTGAATTACAAAAGCACTAGTATTAGCATTAGAATCAATACTTCCATCATTCCCAAATCCAGCAGAAGATAATACATTTTTAAATACTAGATCTAATACTGATTCAACTGCGCTTGTGGTCAATGCTCCATCCTTTGCTAACAATTCTATTAATCTTGTGTATCTACTTGTATGTCCTGAATTCCATCCGCCAATCATATATTTATCAAAACTTTTTCTTAATGATTTGAATCCAACTTGATTCCAAGTTTTAATATGTTTGAGGTTTTCCATATAATGAAAGAATAATAATCCTAAGTGTGTTTTAGAGTTTTCTATATTACAATTAGACATCATGGTCATACCCATAGTTACATCATCATCGTTAACACTTTCTAACATTAAGGATATTTTTTTATATATATCTCCATCAATAGTAACAGAATCTTCTGATGCAACTTCATTTACATATGTATCCAATACAGTTTTGTTTTGATTAGATAATAAATAGTTATATGTATTGAGGTTTTCCTCAGCAATATAATTTAAATGGCTGGTTTCCATATTTTCTACATCAGAAAGAAATGCTTTTACTTCATCAGAACTAAGATCTCTATTATAATAACTATTTCTGTTATTAAGAACAAAGAGAGTTTCTTGATTATCAGGGTTATCAAAAATATTATTCATTTCTTCCATAAGATCTTCACTCATAGCTTCTTCATGTTTTTTAAACAAAGCTTTGACTGAACGTAATGATGATAGTGATACACTATATTTACTGCTTACTAAGCTCATAAAAGTTTTTTCTGATACTACTTCAACATCAGCCTTAGTTTTATCTCTTATAACTTTGATGTTATACTTATCTTTTAGACAACTTAATTTGTCTCTTGATAATGTAATGTTTGGATGTCTGTACATAGTAGAGATAGTAGACCAATCAAGTTTATTAGTAGTAATCGGCATAAAACTTGCCATTTGTTTAAATTCTATATGCCATCCTTCTCTGTTTATATACAAACCTTTTGAGAATTTAATGTTTTCCAAAGAATAAGTAGATGATGATCTATCTTTCTTACTCTTGTTCCTCAAATCATCTGAGTTAATAAAATCTAATATTATTATTGGGTTATTTATTTTAGTCTTCATCTGGTAATTTTATATAATTATTATCTTTTGTTGTTAGTAATTTTCTGTATTCAGGCTTTACCTGAACTGTGAATGTATACATCTCTCTATTAGAGATATGGATTTCTTGTCTACATATGGGTTCAAAGTATTTGAATATCTTATTGTTTAGCACACCTTTGTTTTCATAATATAATATAGCTTCCTCAGCATTCATTCTTTTTAGCTCACGTATATTTGAGTTGTCCCACCAATATGCCACATCTTTATTTCTGTTAAACTGATACTCTTCATTTCCAATGTTTTGTGCTAATTGCCATAGTAATTCATATTCTGAGTTAAAATCAATTGTGGGTAACAAAGCTGCAGCCATATTTCTGTCATCATGAGAGTTCATCATAGCTGTTATATCATCTACAAGTTGGGCTGTAAGTGTTTGTTTATTAGCTGAACTATCTAATACTGTGTCTACATCAACTACAGCAAGTTCTCCATTTTTAATTTTATGACCTATATTTAAAGCCAGACCAGTTATAACATATGAGTTGTAAGGAGCTGATTCTGTATCTTGATTATATGAGGGATAATCTGCTTTTATTCTATCATCATACAATACGGGATAAGGAAAATCCTCTGCTAAAGTATTAATTGAATTACAAGTATAATAGTTTTTTAAATCATACATCATAAGTGTAGTTTTTAAGCAATCACCACTAGAAAGATTCTCATAAAAATAATTATGTGATACTATAAAATCAGCTTCTTCATAATCATTTGTTACTCCTATACTATGTTCTTTAAGTGCTAACTTAATTCTATCAGCAGACACAGAACATAAAGGTAATACAAATGCTTTTTTAAAATTACTTAAATCATTTGTTGTTTCTGTTATAATAGTATCTCTTAACTTAGAGTATGCAACTGCTGATTCTGTAATTATTACTTCTTCTATTTCATTTACGTATTTATTTTTCCATATACCATAAGTTTTTGAATCTTCAATATTAAAAGTTTCTAATGATAATTTATCTGTTGGTTGGAATACTGTTTTTTTTGCCATTTCTTTTTTTGTTAGTAAACATAAGGGGGCACAAGGCCCCCCATGTTCAAATTAATTTACTTAACAGTCATTTTGATAATATCTGGATTCATCATCATCTTATTAAACTTCTGCTTGTTACCACTGAATATAGTTCTCACTATTAAGTACTTCAGGTCATTAGTAAAATGATCATGTGTACATAACATAATTAACCTATCCGTGATTTTTTGATTAATTGTATTATCCTTTGAATAAACTACAGCATAATTAGCTAATCTAGTTGCTAAAGTAGAGGCAATGTCTGCTCTATAATCATCTCCTTTACCAACACATGTTGTCAACTCACCTTTTACATATGCTTGATCAACGTGCATTAATAAATCTTTTGGATGAATTAATTTATCTAACTTGTTGTTAATGAATGTAGTAAACATAGAAGCAAACTCATCTCCTACAGATCCTTCACCAATCATTTGAACAAGAGATAAGTTTTCTTCAAACTTCTCAAAGCTAGATATAGCATTAAAGAACGTTGATATAGATCTTGCATTAGTTTCTTGAGTTACTAGTTCAGGATGCATCAATAAGAAGTTAATACATCTTGAGTCAATACCTGCTCCCTCAGCCCATTTAGCCCATACATCTATATCAAACTTTAAATTAGCTGTAATGTATCTAGTCTTCTGTGCAGAATCCACAGAGTTAACCATATAGTCTCCATTGTCTGGATTAGCTGTTAATATAATGTGCCAATCTTTAGGTAGAGTCCAGGAGATATACGTTTGTCTATCAACTAATTCCATACATGCTTGAATAAATCTAACATCAGCTCTATTCCAATCATCTAATAATAATATACCACCTTGTTTTTTATCAGCAATCCATTCAGGTGCGCAGTAAGACATTCTATTCTTACCAGTCATCTTGTATCCATTTTTTAAATAGTCAGATACTGCTAGCTCATCAACCCAAGAACCAACCTTCTTTGTAGTTGTTCCTAACTTAGCTAAGTCTTCTCCTCTTTGTGTACTTCTATAATCTAAACTATCTTTATCAGGAGCTATAGCTACTTGCTTTTCTTTATACATTTGGAACTGTCTTACAGGAAATCCTACTAGATCACCTAACTCTTCTATCTGTGCTAAGTTTAACTTAACAAAATCTAAGTTGTGTTGTTTTGCCATCTGCATTACAGCTGATGTTTTACCAATACCTGATTCACCTACTACTTCTATTGCTACAGGTAGCTTATTGTTTTCTTGTAGGTATCTATTATTTTTAATAATGTGACCAACAAATGATTCTAGTTCTTCAATGTTTAAGTTTACTTCTTGTGCCATGTTCTTTTTTTTTAATTTATTAATTTAGTTGAATTTTCTGTCCCGGTAAGTCTTCATTGATAGTACAGTAATTACTACTACTGTGTACCCACAATGCATTCTTTGGGCAATTTTCTGGTGCATATGCTTCACCATCTGTTAAATATATTAGGGCTGTATATCCCCCTTTCTCATTATAATGATCTACTACTGGTTGAAAACATGTGCCTCCTCTTCCAGTTATATCCCAATCTTTCTTAGGATTAAATACTTCTATGCTACCTATCTTTGTATCACATTGAGCTACTGTAATTTGATGACCAGTCTTATGCATGTGACCTAACTCATTCATAAATTCTTTAAGCTCATCATTAGATACAGAACCTGATGTGTCAACACCAACAAGAATATGATTTTTAAACTTAATTTTAAGACCAGGACTAGCATTATAACGCTTGTTATATTTACGCCTAAGCTTCTTTGTATAAGAAATAGATGAGTTACCAACAAACCTTCTAAGGTATTGTTTCCAAGGAAAAGATGGTGGTTGAATGTTAGTTAGTCTATCAATAACCTCAGATAATTCACCAGGAACTGTGCCATGATTTTTTATTGTAGTATCTGCAGTTTCCTTAAGTTGATGATCTATTTGTTTTTGTACTAACTTCTTATCAGCTTCTGAAAGTTCTTCAAACTCTTTCCATGTAGGGTGATCATACTTACTATTACCATCCATTTGAGATAATATATCTCCTAAGATTGGACATGGTTCTTCACCTTCACAATTTTGTTCAAGTAATTCATAATACTTTTTAGTACCAGCTTTAAGTGGTAAAGCTAAATCAGGAAAAGTATCAGGGTATAATGCGCCTTCAGGTAAGTGATCTCTGTTTATATACTGATTGATTTCTATATCTGCTGCTATATTAAATAGCTTTGCATTTGGATATAGATCTCTTAGTAATAGATGCCCAAATGAAACGTGTAACAATTCATGTTTCAATACTCCAATTCTTTGATCTTCAGTTAGTGCAGTGTAAAAGTCAGGATTAACACTTAACTGTACTCCTATACCATTCTTACTTACACCTGCTGTTGGTATATCTTTTCTTATTTGTTTATTTAACCCAATTAAAAAGAAGCCGTAAAAGGCTTCTTTCAACATCAGAGTCTTTGCAGCTCTAGATAATATGTCATGTATCATAATTATAATTTGTTTATTGCTTCTGTTATTAATTTTTGCTCTAAACTTGGTAATGATTTAATATTAATTCTATCTAATATATCATTCCAAGGTTCTACTTTAATGTAATGGTAACCTTGTAATTCATTTATGATTTCAGATCTAGCATCACCATAAAAGTTTTTCATTAGTATTAAACATAGTAACTTAGAAGGTTTTAAATTCTTCCATGTTTCTATTCCTAGCATACGGTCTTCAATATTTTTTGACTTCATCATAAGTTTAATCCTTTGGTATATTTCTTTAGTTATTTCAATTTTTTTTATTTCTTTCATCTTTAATTTCTATTATTACCCCTGGGTTCTCTTTATCATATGAATACTTTTCAAAACATGGTATAATAAATTCACAATTATCATCTTCAATCCAACCATGTTTAGTCATATCATCTTGTACAGTTTGTGCAGGATTTAAATAATCAAATTTATGTCTTGAACCTCTTATGAACGTAAAGTGCACATACACAGGTAGTTGATACTTGCTAAATTCTTTAAGGAATGAAGCAGTGTGATTCTCAAATAGTTTACTAGTATCTTTTCTGTACTTCATAACAGTTTTACTTGCTATAAAAAACTTCCCTGTCCATCTTCTACTATTCTTAGAACTTGGTACGTTACCTGGTATGAACCATTTCATATCTTTTCTTTTATTAAATTAAACAATTTTGATTGTACTGCATTGAACCCATACTTTGATACAGCATCTGATAAATCTTTTTCTGATTTTAAATAGATAGGAGTTATCTTATATGCTTTTTCATACTTACCCATAGCCTCATGACCTGCTTCATCATTATCTAACAATGATAAAACTTTTTTATATTTGGATTTAAGATTTTGGATTATGTATGGTTTGATCATAGTATTTTCTGAGTCAGGTGCAATAACTTCTAAACCAAAGTCAAATGATTTTAGACACATTGCATCTTTAAGTGATGAACAAATTACAAGATAGTCTTTATCATACTTCAACTGATCAAAACCTTGTAGATGAGAATCAATCTTTATAAACTTATGCTTCTTTTGCATAGGTTGATATATCTTGTAGCATTTTGTACGTGTTTTATTATAAAAACCATACATCATTTTATTCTCTATCACTAATTTATTTACACCTTCATCTGTACTTTTAACCATAGTATAGTATTCAAGAGGTAACACATTATATTCTTTTAGTAAAGAACTCCCAATATTATATTGTAACCAATATTCTTGATCTTGTTTAGTAAAGCCAACTTTAAGCTCAACATGATCAGTTTTATATTTAGCTACAGGTTTATATTCTTGTGTGTTATCATCTAAAAAATTTCCTGCTAATACATGTGCATTATAATCTTCTGTAATTCTAAATAAAGCTTGTGAATATGAGAGTGAAAATAATTCTTGGACTATATCTATCTTACTACCTTGTTTACCCGTAGAAAAATCTTTATACTTATACTCCATAGAAGAAGGATCAAGATAGACAAACATGCTTGGTGTTTTTTCTGAAGCATTGAATACAGATGTAATTTGTACATCTTGACCAGTTAACTTCTCTGGTAGAGTTAGGTAGTATTCAAAAACCCAACTACTTCTTATTTCATTCTGTTGACTTATAAAATTCTTTGTACTAATCATAGTAGAAAAGTTAAGGGCTGACAATAGTATTAACCTGATTGTGGTACCGCACCACCTAGTGTAGCTTGTATACCTTTATGCCAGCCCTCTTCTTAATTATTAAAGTTCAAAATCAGATGAACCAGTTGTAGCAGGTTCAAAATCTTTTGTAGTACTTACACCATTAGATGATGATGTTTTTTTAGCTATTGATTTTACATGTGTAGCAGAATCAAAAGTAATTAATCTAGATACTTCAGCATTTAATGCCTCCATAGGTACACCATCTCTAGATAACTTAGGCAAGTATAAATCATTATTAATGTATCCCTCTTTGTTTTCCCACTCACGGCTAGCTAAACAAGAATTAAAGAAATCACTATTAGAAAATAACTTATTACACTCAGTTATAAATACTTCAATTGTACTTGCTTTTATAGCATCTAATTCTGTTCTCTTTCCTAGAACTTCACTTAAGAATATCATTGATTTTAAAATCTCTTGATCTCTACTTATTTCTCTACCGCTAGGTAATGTAGTATCTTTATATGGAAATGGTCCCATTCTTACTCTACCTATTTGACCTTCATATCTACCTTGAGACTCATTATCTTTATTTCTGAAGAAACCTTCAAAATCCCCAGTTACAGGTTTAGTTTCTACATGTAAATTTACATTCCATGCATCAGAATCATAAGGAGTTACATCTAATGAAATAGAATTGATTCTTACTTCTGTGTTACCTGGACCCATTAAAGGTCTTGCTTTTCCTGAGCCTACGCTCATGTCTTTTGTGTTTAACATTCTTTCTTTTTTTTGATTAATTAATTATTTTTCATACTCTGCTATACAGTTCTTAACAAACTGTAGATCATTATCTATAAATGGATTTTCAAACATATCCATAGGAGACTTACATGTGTTCTCTCCATTATTTTGGGTATCAAAGCCATATTCTAAACCATCATCTGTTTTATTTACTCTACCAAATAATACTATAGAAAATAGACCCTCCAAAGTTAGTGTATTATCTATCATTTTACCTATAGTTTTAGCTTTAACTTTTCTGTTACCATTGCCATCTACTGATTCTTCTGAATGAGTTAAGAAAAATATAGTTAAGTCTTCTCTCATATCTTTTGGCATCTTAGCAACCTGTGCTAAATTAGCTGCAATCTGAGTAAACTTATCATATCCTTTTTCATGTGCTCTATCAAAATATTCAAAGCTGGACATATACTGCCAATCATCTATGACTAATGTCTTGATGTGTGACATCTTATCATTAACATGTTGCATAGCCTTTATAATTCCAGGGGCTGAAGAAGCTGCTGTCATATTACCTTTAGGATTATCTTTAGAGATATTGACATAATTTTTCTTCCAACCTTTGAAAGGTAGAGGTTTGTTTGCAATGTTAATTATAAATGTTTCTTTAGGATCCAATGTCCTAATTGCTGTGGACTTACCTGTCCCTGAGTCAGCTATGACTAATACGCTTTGTGCCATTTTTTATTTTAATTTTTGATTAATACTTAGTAATGCTTTTTCTATACCTTTGAGTACATCTACTATATCCCTTTCAGTCTCTGGGTTAGGTATTGCATCAAACGCTCTTTGTTCTACTTCAGGATCTCCACTGTTTAATGGTAATCCTCTACTGACTACATCATTGATTACCTTTAGTTCACCTACTGGTACCATATGTCTTTGAAATCCTGAGTTACTTGTGATTAGTTCATACTCTTCTTTCCAATGAGGATTATACTTTAATAAATAAAGTGTTCTCTTAGGATCTTCTGAGATATAATCAATACTTACAAACTCTGTATATATATCTGTATTATTTTCCAACTCACTAGGAAAGAATGTAACATGTAGTTCATCCTTACCACCTGGCCTGTATGCCATCTTAGGTATATATGCTGGTTTATCTATTTTATTTACCATAAAATAATCATTATGCTCTTCAAGTAATTCTATTACTTTAGCTTTACGTTCTTCTGGTGTCATTTTCATCTTCTTTCTTGTTGAGGAGGTGTGTCCATCTCCATTATTTCCATTCTTTCAAATGCAGCTTTAAAGAAAGACATACGGGCATCCCCATTTCTTGCTTTAAGAAAATGTAGCACTAATGTTTTATCATCTTCTATTATAAATCTATCAGGACCATACAATCTAATCTTCTGTTTAGCAGGTCTGTTTAATCCTATTAGAGTATCAGCATGTTGTAACATTGCATCTGAACCAAATATATCTGACTCAAGTACATAGTTTCCATACTTCCCATCCATTGCTCTATCAGGATTATCTATGTTTCTGTTAAGTTGAGATAAACATATAAACATACAAGGATAGTCACGTTTTGCTTGTGTAAAGAATTCACCTAATTCAAATAACATATCTAACCTGTTGTTCTGATAGGGTGCTCTTTTTACTAGAAGAGTATGATCTAAAGTAATAATGGTCTTAGTATTATTATGTTCTTCCATATACATATCTAGTTGTTCTCTCATTTGATTAACAGTCATAGGTGTAGATATAATATCAACTGGATATTTTATTCTATCCTTAGCATGTGAATGACATACATTAAATGTATCATTCTCTAACACGGTACCTGCACTACACAATTCTTTATATGTTTTACCAGTTACAGAACTAAATTCTCTTATTGCTGATGTTCTTCCAACCATTTCAAATTGAAACTCTAATACACGGAAGTCTTCTTCAGGATTTAATACAAATGATTCCCTAATGATTTGATCTTTAATTAATGTTTTACCTGAACCAGGTCTACCACCAATAACTGTAAGAGTATTCCACTCTAAACCGTCAGTGATTGCGTCATTGAACTTAGGCCAGGGTGTAAGTATAGATCTTTCCTTACCACTTTGCCTATCAAGCATATACTTAAGTGCTTCATTAAAAGCTTTATATTGTCCATCCCATGCTTGTTTACTCATACTATATTTTCTTTAAAGTGTTTTACATCATCATCTGTTCCTTCTTTTATCATGTCACAATAATCTGCTAATTCAGATTGTTTAACTTTAGATTGGTCAGCTTTAGATATAAAATATTGACTAGTCTTCATATACATGTAGTCTTGGTCTTCATACTCATTTAAATATTTTTTTGTTGCTGCTATAACTTCATCCCATGTGTAATCATAATTATCAAAGAACCATCTAAAATTATTAGTGAGTGTTTTAACATTAACTCTTGCTGGTTTACCACTTGGTAATTTTCTTGCAGGCCAAAGTTCTCTATATAGTTCTACTTTAGCAGTATATGATTTACCCATTAGTGCAGTATTACTTGCTTTTTTTACTTTAATAAAGTAGGCATCATATTTATTCTTAATCTCTCTTCCAGATATTGATAGTTCACAACCTGTGTCAGTATCTTCATTCATGTTTATGTATCCTTGTTTTTTCAAACCTTTTATTTCAAGGTGAGGATTTATGTGAGGTACTGATAATGAATCATCTATTGCATATAAAAGCAAAAGTTGATTTGGTGTTATCTTATCCTCTAAAATCTTTTGTAGTAATTCCCACATTTATTTTTTCATTTTTTTATTATTATTAGGTTAGCAAATATAGTCATTAATAGTGTAACTATCAAGTATTTATTGTATCTTTGTTGTATAAAATTATTAATTATGAAAGATAAAAATACAGTTATAGAAAGACCAGAAGAAATATCTATAGAAGACAAAACTGATATAGCAAATGTATTTGACAAATTACCAGATGATACTTTTGTTGCAGTACCTGATGATAATATTGTATATATAGGTTTGTCAGGAATGTATATTAAACAACTTCAACATATTGAAAGTTTTATAACTTCATTAATACCTGAGGATAAACAAGAAGAGTTACTTTTATCTTTGAAAAATAAATTTATTGATAAAGATCCTAAGTCATGGACTGCTCCTGAAAAAAGTCTTATGATAATAAAAGAATTATTATTTGAAATATTATTTCAAGCTGCTAAACAAAAAGTAGATGCAATATATGATAGAAATAAAGTAGCTGAAGCTATGGATGATTTAAATCAAACAGATAAAGTTATTAATCCATTAACACAAGAAGAACTTAATAAAAAAGTAACATCTAACGTAAATTTGACCCAGTAAAATCACCTATAGTTAATAAAGCTTGTATCACTGAATTTAACTCTTCCGTGTCACAGTCAGCAAATGATTTACTTATCATTGCTGTATCCTTAACTGTTTCTTTTAATGTTATAGGATCCTCACCAATATCATTAGCCAGTTGACGTATCATAGCGTGTATCTTAGCTAACTGAGCATTACTACCTTTCATCCCTATTACATTAGCAAATACTTCTACTTTAGTGCCTTCAGGAAGCTCCTTAATAATTTCATTAAGGTTTACTTCCTTAGCTTGTATTGTATGTTCTAACTTACCATCACGTTTAATAAGAATAGTGTTGTATATTTTTTTCATAATATTTTTAGTATATGTGAACCTGGTTGTTCATCACCTGGATCAGATGAAATGATGATAGTGATCACTTCTTTGTTCTTTTATACACATGTTTTTCTATCTGACTAGCAAGATACATTCCCATCATTATCCCTACAAAACCAACTATTATTATTAGTGGTATCATTATAATTATTTTTTCCATTCTTTTCTGTTTTTAAATTTTTCTAATCTCCAGTCATTCATATTTTCTACAAGCTTTTTTGTTTTATTCCTACACGTAGGACATAAGGATTTACTATGGGCTTTATTATAACCGTGTAGCCATCCTGTAACATATATCAGCATAGTACAAAATATTATTGCTAGAAATGTTATTAATATTATCATTTAGTTTTTAATTTAGTTCTAATAGTATTTCTCTTAGACATTAATTGAGAAGTTTTCTCTTCATCATTCTTACATCTCTTTAAACTTTTATCTATTTTGTTTAATTCATTTAAGAGATCTAACTTCATTTTATTTTTACCATTTCTATTACTCATCTTCAGGAGGGTTTTTATGAAACTCATTAACAGTTTCTATTATTGTTTCCTGTAACCAATCATAGTCACAGTCTATATCTAATATAGTCATAATATCTACTTTCTTTGGTCTTCCTACTTTGTTAGGTAGGTATGCCCAAGCATGTTTTATGTCTATTGATGTGTCTGTACCTGGATCATCACGTGTTTCTTTTTCACCAAGTTCATACGTATATTCAAATTCTATGTTAATCCCATCTAGGTCAGTATAAAAATAATCTCCCATTACTTAAACCTAACTGTCTTAGCATCTACAAGAACAAATGTGTGACCACATCCTGGTTCATAACAAACTACGTCATCAACAGCAATGAAAATTAGTTTACCTTTCATACAGTTAGGACATGTTATATCTGTGTCTACTGGTTCAGGTGGTGCATTTAAAGATTGTTCTAACATTTCCATATAGAGCTCTTTCATTTTTCCCATGATTAATTATTTAAAGGATTATAATATTTAATTTTACTTTGATCAAAACCTGATAATGCAGATTCAACCCACTTCTCATCTTGTGTATCTATATAACAGAGTATATGACAAGTTGCAGTTTGATCAGGACTCAACCTTAGTAATCTTCCTATACGTTGAGAAGACTTTCTTTCATTACCATATGAGTGTAGGATGATTCCTTGCTTAAGTCCAGATATAGTAACACCTTCACTCAATTGTAATACACAAGATAACTTGTCTATTCTACCATCACCAAACATTTCAAGATTATTATCTGACTCAGAGTTCTTTGAATGATAACTATGTTTGCATATCCTATCTGCTTGTTTTTGTGTGTTAGCAAATACTATACACTTCTGTCCCATATTAGCAAGAAGAGATTTAGCATAGTCTTCTTTAGATTTATAGTCCATCATAGATTTCATTCTCATTATAGATGCAAACTTCTTTTGTGCTGGGGTAGCTGCATTACCTATTCTCATTGTTGAATACTGATAATCATTACTTTCAGACGTATACCATACTCCACCTGTTTGGTTATTTTTCTTAGGTAATGTATTTAGCTTGGACAAATGCAATTGATGTATAATGATTTGGTATTGGTTAAGTATCTTATTATCAGATGCTTGGTCAACACTAAACTCATACTTCATAGGACAGTACTTGCTGACCATTCTGTATTTCTCTGTACCTTTTCTCTTTGGAGGAGTACCAGTTAATCCTAAGATTTTTCCAGTAAATTCATCTAAGAATTTTTCATGATTATCTAATAAGCTATGACATTCATCAAGGTATACTACATCATAATCATTAGGATCATGCTTATTAATACTGAGATAGGTAGTATAAGTAATATGTTTACCCATACCTTCCATCTCAGTCTTAACCATTTCATCATCCCAAGATTTAAATATTGATTTCTTAGGTGCTACAACTAGGTATTTAATCATAGGGTTATAACAATGAACCATATGTTTTAATCCTATCCTAGTCTTACCAACTCCCATAGATATACCAAGACCACATCTCTTATTACTAATAGCAATATTTAACGCCTCTTCTTGTACTTTATCTCTACTCATAGTAATAAAGGTAATTCATCATCCTCAATACTTTTCTTTAGGTGAGCATTATCCGGATGATTTAGGCTTCCTTCTGCTTTCATTCTTGCTAACAGTTTACCTTTAATATCTTCATCTACGAGTTTATCTTTAAGATACTGAGCTGTACCATATGCATGTATAAGCATCTGCAACATTTGCTCTTTACTACATGTTAATATATCTATAGGAAAAGGATTATAAAGTTTAGGTTCATCTGTGTATGATGCCCATTCTCTCATTTCTCCTATACTCTTACCTATTTTATCTACTATTGCCAATGATTTTTTAAATCTTTCAACGTTTTCCATAGATCTAGCTTCTTCTACTTCAGCAGCTTCTTTCTTTATATCTTCTTCATTACGAAGCTTTAACTTTTTTAATAAATGTTTAGGTATATTCATAACTCTTTTAGTTTTAATTTGCACATGTTTTCCCATTATAATTCTTTTTTTTTAATGTCATACTTCTTTATTAAGTTGTCCATTTGTTTCTGTAATATATGTACTTTGATCTTAGGTTTGTTAAACATTTTGTTTGCAAACTCAGTGCATGTTTTACTTACTTCTTTACTTAATGTCCTTTTAAGGTTCTTACATATTTCTAATGCTTTATCTCTTGCCATAATTATTTATTTATAAGAACCCATCTTACCTGAATGTTCTCTTTGGGCTCCATATTTTTTTGTTCTTTTGTCTATATATTTATACACTTTCTTTTTTTCATACTGTTTGTTTAAGGCTTCTCTGCTTATAGATGACATACCCCAACCAAATTGCATAGCAAATGTATTGTATTCTTTTGTACCTTTATTATATCCTTCCATTTTAGTTTCTTTTAATTGAGTAACCTAATGCTATAGATTCTTTTGGATGTTCTTCTATCCACATGTGACAGCTTCTACATACTGATAACCAAGTAGTTGGGTCATTATGATATGGACCTCTACCTTTTTTGTGATGTATATCAGTAGATGAATTAGTGCAACAGTCAAGACGTGCACAACACAATGGGTACTTATCCATATATGTTTTTCTTAATGCTTTATAAACTGTGTCAAGAGCAGCCATCTTAGATGATTTCTTTCTCATTGGTTTTTGAGATGCTTTAATAGGTGTCCTATTGAGAGGTTTAGTTGGGACCTTAGCTAGCCAACAATTCTTACAATACTTATACCTACCGTCACTCTTCCAGATGAACTGCTCTTTATCACAGCCAACACACAGTTTGCGTTTAGCTTTCATTATTTTAATTCAAAATAGTTTTTAGGTAACAAACCTTCAGCATAGAACTTTACTACAAGATCTTCTGATTTTATTCCTAATGTTCTAAATGACATTTTGTTTACAAACCTTTGATCTACTTCTTCTACGGGTACACTCATTATACTCTTTGCTAACTTACTTGAAGAGAATATAGATAATACTTCATTGGCTCTCTTATTACATATCTTTTGTTTCAAAGAGTTAACAACATTTTGTGCACGTTTCCATACTTTTTTGATTCTTCTTTTCTTATCCCAGTGCATTTTATTTAACTCATCAGGAGTATATGCATTTAAACCATGTAACACTCTTTTATAAAGATGTAATTGTTGTGTGGTTAATTCTGTGAATATTATTTTTTGTACTAATTTCTTACTTACAGTTTGATATTCTGATAACAATCCTAGATACTCATATCTATTCATGTCTCTATCTGTATTGATTTTTTTAATTTGTTTTTCTGTAAACATTGTCTTTAATTTATTAAGTGAGTTATTTTATTTATTAGGTTGTTTGTATAACATAAGAGGGAACAATCCTAAGACGGTTCCCTCTATATTAATAGGATACTATTGGTAATATCCAGAGTTCTTAACTCCCTGTTGTACTATAAGTTGAATTCTACTACTTCTTCTTCAACTACTTCATCTTCTACTACTTCTACTTCATCATCTATTGTTAACTCTTCCTCATTCACAGGGAATTGATCAACTATTACTTCAGGAGTTATTTCTTCTGCAATAGTTTCAGTTAAAGTTTCATGACTGATCATACTTTTTTCCTCTTCAACTTCAGCAATTGAATCTTCTAGATCTATTTGCTTATTCTTTGTAGGATATTTAGATAGTATTTCATCTGCTTTAGAGTTATTAGATTTTCTTATATCATCTCCATTTGTATGTGGTATAAGTTCATCTGACTCAAGCATTGTTGCATCATAAAAAGCTTTTCTATATATTGGTTCACCATGCTTACAACATATAGGTCCAGTTTTACCAGCACGCTTATAATCTGCATCAGGATTTGTCTCACTGAATGGTGTTAGTTGTTCTTTAACTACAATTTGTCCAGGAAGGTATTTCATTTTTGCTATACCTAAATCCTTAAGTGCTTCTACTTTACCGTGTAATAATGTATGTAGTGTATTTGTTTTAACCCACCCATTAGTACCTATAATAGTTTTTTCTTGACGTAATAATACATGCGCAAACTCAGCATTATTTTTACTAATTCTGATTTTGTTGTTAAGTTCATCAGATACGATTGTTACTTGTTCTTGGTTTTTTGCCATCTTTTTTTTAATTTAATTTAGTTATTATTTCATTCTTTTTCATCATTATTATGGAAATACTTATCATCTCTTTTGATTGCTTCAGGCATGTCTATTAAATTATGCTCATCATGTATCTTCTGAGGTACTTCATTTCTTTTTCCTGTATATGAACCATAGAAAGGATTATTGATTTCCATTGTGTATGAAGAGCCTAAACAATCTAACTCTGTTAGCTCTTCATCTGTCATGTCTAGGTATTGTTCTATAGATAGTTCTATAGTTCTACCACTAGGTAATTGGTATAGCATTGTGTGTTATTTTTTGTTAATAATTAACAAAAGTAATAAAACATTTACCTATTTCTTTGTATACTAAGTAGTTATATAAATATAGTAAGGAGTTATATAGCTAAGGTGTTATCTTTACTGCTTTAAATGTAGCTTTAACTTCCGCTATTTCTTCTGGAATAGTCATAGAAACTATTTCTGAATGATCTGCTGTACCATTAATTACTGAAAGATTACCTTCTTTATCATGTCCTAATACTGATACTTTAAACTTCTGATTAAAGGGATTAAAGTCATTGCTATAATTATCTGAGTCAGTAATTTTTGCAAATAATCTACCTTCATTATATATTTTTAAATCAATCAGACGATCATCATCACCAAATAACCCTACATCATATTTGTTAGGTTTATAAAATACATAACAATTCTTAGTGAATGGTATATATACTGTATCAGTGTTTAATACAAGTTCTAATAGAATAGTTTTTTGTGAATCAGTAAATTCACTATTAATAAATTCTAGTATGTGCAATCTATTTACATGTTCATTAAGCATATTTTTTATAATACTTTTAAATGTTGCATCTGTAATTTCTGCCATTACTTATATTTCTTTTCTAGTTTAGTACAGGTCTGATCTAATGTATCTCTTAATTTTCCTAATATTATTTCAGAATCAGTAGGTCCATCACATAAGTTTCTGATGTCATTTAATAATTCTACTAGAGTTATAGAAATAAATTGTTCATTCTCTTCTAGTTTAACCATTTCTGATACTTGTTCTTTGATACCATTTTCCATTTTAGTAATAAGCTTTGGTAAACGTATCTCTTTGTCTTGTCTCCATCCTCTAACAAGGATGTCATGTAGCTTTATCATTGGTTTTATTGTTAGAGGAACTCTATCATCATCTAACAGTTCAAATTCTTGTGTCATAATACTTGTTTTATTTTAATAATTAGAATAGAGGAGAGAACCGTAGTCCTCTCCCATACTCACTCACCTGAGATGATCACTCACCTCCTCACTTGTTCATTTTTAAAGTAAAATACTTATTGGAACTTATATATTTTACTTCAGTTGTGTTATTCTCCTCTAAATCAATTAAAGAAAGTATATCTTCAGCTGAATTGTTTTTAAATATCTTTCTAAAGTCTTTCATTACTTCAGACAATTCTTTTAATCTACTTATGTTATCTATATTACCTTGAAAAAACATTCCTTTATGTGTCTTTGTAGTTCTAAGAAATGCAGCATAACTAGTACATTCTATTTCCATACTAGTTCCAGCTAGTTTAATTTTAAGAGTTATATCCTTAAAGTCATTTAGCATTTTATTATTATACCATTGAGAATTGTATGGATAAGTATGATAGAGTGCGTCAGTAATGTTTTCTTTATTTTTATAAGTTTGTTTAACTAAACCATTATAATATGAATTTACGATATACAGTGTATTATATTTTGAATCAATATCTTTTGTCTGTGTAATCTGTAAAGTATTACCTTTGAATGGAGATGTTTTTACAATAGGAGTACACTCTTTATTTATTTTAAATTGTTTTTTCATTGTTATACATTTATAATTTCTGATTCAAGTACAATTTCAATAATTTCAGTGTTACCATTTACCTCTACAGCATAACAATCTTCTCTTGCTAAAGTATAATCTAACCACTGTTGAGTTTTACTTTGTAATAACCTAATCATAAATGTTTGAATTAATGATGCTATTTTTTTTGATACTATACTTCTAGCATCATATATATCTACTTTATTCTTTATGGTTGCTATAAAGTTTCTATTATTTAATGGTAGTTTATGTCTCATTACAAACCATGCCATATCTATTGGTATTACACTATACTTCTTGTCTTTTTTTATTCTTGGTGTCATATTATATTTCTCTAATGTTTTATTACTTACCCAAAGACGTGGCTTTGGATATATTTTATTATACCATGTGGATTTTGGTTTACCTACAGTACGTATCTTATCAATCTCTAAGAGAGTATTAATAACATGTTGATGTTTACTTTTCATATATTATTGTATCTAAAGTGTACCATCTTATACCATCTTCAGTAATCACCTCTACAGTATCCATTTGAGGTGATGTATTGAAGATAGTATTATCTTGTTGAGTAGGAGTACATGCATAACCCATACATAAGAAGAAGAAGATAGCTAAACATAATCCAGATACAACTAATATATATTGCATTAATTTAATCATCTTTTTCCATTTTTTTGTTCTTCTACTAATACAGATAAGCCAGCGATTGATATACCTCCTATTAGTAACGATGCCATTAGTGCAAGAGCTGCATTACCAATTGATTCGTTCCAAAAGTTTAATAGTAATCCTACTAATGTGAATGCACACACTAAGACCAATGATGTTAGTATTGTTATTAATACTGATTTGTAAATTGTTTTCATGATAGTTTTAATTTAGTTATTTAGTTAATTTATTAATAATAGACTATGATTGCTCATAGTTTCGTCCTACAGGACTCATCAGTATTATAAAAGAGCTTTTTATGTCTCG